>C687J35021_10000039_pt1 | contig 92248 bp, 73 predicted proteins | sample RifCSPhighO2_12_FD_35021 | JGI IMG/M metagenome (IMG submission 35021) | reverse complement strand
CTCCTTCGGCCAGCAACGGGAGCCTCCGGCGGGAGTGTTTAGGCCAAGATGATGCAGCAAGATCAGGGTGGGGATAGGAGACGCCCTGCCGGAGAACCGACAGGGCGCTGGGGTGGTGTGGGTCACGTGTTGCAAGCAGCGTGTCCGTCCGGGTGGGTAGCCCGAACACCCTCTGCATAAAGTGATTCTGCTGAAGAAAGCGTTAAAGCCCTTCGAATTGGCAGAGCGCATGGACTTCCATGCCCATTGCCTCCAGCTTTTTGCGCCCGCCCAGATCGGGCAGATCGACGACGAAAGCGCAGCCGATCACCTCGGCCCCCAGCCGTTCGATCAGCTTGATCCCCGCCTCGGCGGTGCCGCCGGTGGCCAGCAGGTCATCGACCAGCAGCACCTTTTCGCCCGGCTGCATGGCGTCGTCATGCACCTCGACCACGGCCTCGCCATATTCCAGCTTATAGGCTTGGGAGATGGTCTGCCCCGGCAGTTTGCCCTTCTTGCGGATCGGCACAAAGCCGGTGGAGAGTTGATGCGCCACCGCCCCGCCAAGGATAAAGCCGCGCGCCTCAAGCCCTGCAACCTTGTCGATCCGCATGCCCGCATAGGGTGACAACAGTTGATCGATTGCCATGCGGAACCCGCGCGGATCGGCGAAGAGGGTGGTCACATCGCGGAACAGGATGCCTTCATGCGGAAAGTCGACAATGGTGCGGATGTAGTCTTTGACGGTCTTGCTCATGCGTGCGGGCCTTTGAGGATGCGGGCGGCCACGGCATCAAGCTTGGCCAGCAGATCGGGATCGCGTTTGTCAGGGGCGGTCATCAGGGCGTGGGTCAGCGCGTGGTCGCAGCCCTGCGGGCAATCGGTATGATCGGGCGGCATCAGCGCGGGAAGCGCCGTAACCAGCCCGCGCGCGTTTCCTGCATTGGCGGTCAGCGTGGCGATCACCTGCGACACATCCACCGCGCCATGATCCTGATGCCAGCAATCATAATCGGTGACCATGGCGATCGAGGCATAGCAGAGTTCAGCCTCGCGGGCGAGTTTGGCCTCGGGCATCCCCGTCATCCCGATCACATCCGCGCCCCAGCTGCGATAGAGTTGCGACTCGGCAAGGGTCGAGAACTGCGGCCCCTCCATGGCGATATAGGTCGCCCCCTCATGCACGCGCACGCCGGTGGTGCGGGCGGCCTCGGCGCAGGCAGCACCCAGGCGGGGGCAGGTGGGATGGGCAAGGCTGACATGGGCGACACAGCCTGCCCCAAAGAAGGATTTCTCGCGCGCGAAGGTACGGTCGATATACTGATCCACGATCACGAAATCACCCGGCGCAAAATCGGCGCGCAGGCTGCCGACGGCCGAGACGGCCACGACATCGGTGCAGCCCAGCCGTTTCAGCGCATCGATATTGGCGCGGTAGTTGATCGAGGACGGGGTCTGGACGTGACCGCGACCGTGGCGGGGCAGGAAGGCCATGGCGACCCCGTTCAGCCGCCCCACCAGCACCTCGTCCGAAGGTCGGCCCCATGGGGTTTTCACCTTGACCCAGCTTGCGCCCTCCAGCCCTTCGATCTGATAGACACCGGAGCCTCCGATCACGCCGATCATGGTTTGCATGGGGGTCTCCTGCCTTGGGTTCCGCCAGAGTTTAGGGCGGGGCGCGCATCGGGGGAAGGGGGGAGTTTGGGCCTGCGTCCCGAAGCGGGACCTTTTCCTATGTGTTTGATATCAACGTGTTGATTTGACCGATTAGGCTTTTGTTAAGGCAGGGCCGCCCAAAAACCGCAGGTGCGTGAAATCACGCACCCTACCCTTTGGGCTTCATCTTGGCCCAAATACTCCCGCCGGAGGCTCTTGTCGGGCGCATCTCACCCTCCGGGGGGGATATTTGGGCAAAGGGGATGAGCGGAACCTGTCAGGATGAAGGGTAGGGTGCGTGATTTCACGCACCTTTCGGGGCGGCGACAGGTGAGGGGTGCGGTGCATTGCGCGCCCTTCAGATTTGATCCTGACATGGTGCCATGTTACGGGCGTTTCCAGATGATTCCCCGAGGGTTGCGCGCGTGTATCAACTGGAAGAAGAGACCGAGGCCGACTGGTGGGAGGTGGAGGCGCTGTATGACCTGTGCTTTGCGCCGGGCCGCACCGCGCTGTCTTCCTATCGCTTGCGCGACGGGGTGCCGACGGTGGCGGCCCTGTGTCTGATCCTGCGCGACGAGGATGGCACTTTGGCCGCCGCGATCCGCTATTGGCCTGCGGAAGTGGGAGGCGAGGATGTTCTGTTGTTGGGGCCGGTTGCGGTTCACCCCACCCGTCAGGGCGAGGGCTTGGGTGCTTTGTTGATCAACGAATCTCTGGCCGAAGCCCGGCGGCTGGGCTGGGAGCGGGTGATGCTGGTTGGCGACGCGCCCTATTACAGCCGCTTTGGCTTTCACAAGCTGGAGGGGGTCGAGATGCCGCCGCCGACAAACCCCGACCGCGTTCTGGGTCTGGCGTTGAAGGCGGGGGCTTGGGACAAGGTGCGGGGGCTTGTCACCAAAGGCACCTGACGCATTGCATCGCGGGGCAATGCCCCCCACATTGCGGATATGAGCAAACTTCCGACGTTGCGCCCTCCGGCGCTTGAGGCTGACATCGCGGCGCTGGCGCGGTCTTATCGGCGTGCCAACGGGCCGGTGATGGCCTTGGTCAACCGTTTGGGCGGCGGGATCGAGGCGCAGATGGCCTTGCTGCCTGACACCCTGCGGGCCGAGGTCGAGCGCGTTGTGGCGCGGGCGCTGAGTGCCGCGCACGGGCTTGCGGGCGCGGGGCGGCGGGTGCCGGATATGGGTGGTCGGGCTGCGGTTCTGGCGGCGGTGGTAACGGGGGCCGCGGGCGGGGCGGGCGGGTTGCCTTCGGCGATTGCGGAACTGCCGGTGACCATCGTGGTGATGATGCATGCGATCCGGCGCGAGGCGCAGGCGGCGGGTTACGACCCTGACAGTGCCGAGATCAAGGCGGCCTGCCTTGAGGTCTTTGCCGCCGGTTCCCCGCTTGCGGGGGATGACGGGGTGAACAGCAGCTTTCTGACCGCGCGGCTGACGCTGACGGGGCCTGCCATCCAGAAGATCATTGCGACCGTTGCGCCCCGGCTGGCGGTGGCGATGGGGCAAAAGCTGGCGGCGCAGGCGGTGCCGGTTCTGGGCGCGGTGACGGGGGCGGCGCTGAACGCCGCCTATCTGACCTATTACCGCGAGATCGCGCGGATCAGATTTGCGCTGATGCGCCTTGCCGAGCTGCATGGGGCCGAGGCGGTGCTGTTGGCTTTTGCCAGGGCGACCACGCCTGCGGTGGTCAGGCTGTAACTACGGGGTGCGGTTGACCTTTGCCCGCACCCGCGTTATCCCGCCCGAGTGGCGCTTTGTTACCGGATTGCGGGCCACGTTAAACAAACCGCTAAAAAGGGTCTGGGCTTGCAGCCCCGGAACCTTGCGGTTTCGGGGTTTTTTCTTTGCTGGAGGCTGGCATGACCGACAAATGGAACACGCGCACCAAGCTGGTGCATGAGGGCAGCCGCCGCAGCCAGTATGGCGAGATGGCCGAGGCGATCTATCTGACCCAAGGCTTCGTCTATCCCACCGCCGAATCCGCTGAAGAGCGTTTCATCAAGGCGGGCGATGACGAGTTCATCTATGCCCGCTATGGCAACCCCACGACGCGGATGTTTGAAGAACGCATCGCGGCGCTGGAAGGCACCGAGGATGCCTTTGCCACCGCCAGCGGCATGGCGGCGGTGAACGGGGCGCTGACCTCGATGCTGCGGGCGGGGGATCATGTGGTCTCCTCGCGCGCGCTGTTCGGGTCTTGCCTGTATATTCTGGAAGAGGTGCTGACCCGCTTCGGCGTGCATGTGACCTTCGTGGACGGCGCCGATCTGGACCAGTGGCGCGCGGCGGTGACGCCCGGCACCAAGGCGGTGTTCTTCGAGTCGATGTCGAACCCGACGCTTGAATTGGTGGACATCACCGAGGTGGCCAAGATCGCCCATGCGGTTGGTGCGCTGGTGATCGTGGACAATGTTTTCGCCACGCCGATCTTTAGCCGTGCGGTCGAGCAGGGTGCGGATGTGGTGGTCTATTCCACCACCAAGCATATCGACGGGCAGGGTCGCGCGCTGGGCGGGGTGGTTTGCGGCACCAAGGAGTTCATCCGCAAGACGGTTGAAACCTATATGAAGCACACCGGCGGCTCGATGTCGCCCTTTACGGCTTGGATCATGCTGAACGGCATGGCGACGCTGGACCTGCGCTGTCGGGCGATGGCAGATTCGGCGCTGACGATTGCAAAAGCGCTGGAAAGCGATGCGCGGGTCTCGAAGGTGATCTTTCCGGGGCTGGCCAGCCACCCGCAGCATGCGCTGGCGATGGCGCAGATGGGGTCGGGCGGAACGATCGTGACCTTTGACATCAAGGGCGGCAAAGAGGCGGCGTTCAAGTTCATGAATGCGCTTGAGATCATCAAGATCTCGAACAATCTGGGTGATGCCAAGTCGATTGCCACGCACCCCGCCACCACCACCCATCAGCGCCTGCCGCAGCCGCAAAAGGATGCGCTGGGCATCACGCCGGGGCTGATCCGGCTGTCGGTGGGGCTTGAGGATGCGGGCGATCTGATCGCGGATCTGCAGGCGGCGCTGTCGGCGATCTGATCGGGGCAAGGGGCGGGGGGCATCATGCCCTTGCACAGCGGCGGCAGGCAAACTGTGTGAAATCTTTGCGGCGGGCGGCCAGTTGATTGATCGTTTCCGGTGATCCGATGTCGGGTTTCGCGCGTATCCGTTCGGACAGGCTTGGGAAATCCGGGGAAATCCCTTATATACCCAACCTGCGACCGAACACGGGGAGCGCGACGATGAACATTCACATGCCGGAACTCGATCACAAACCGGGTCGTGCCGAGGCCGAGGCGGCTTTGGCAACCTTGCGGCTTTGGGCCGAACGGGCAACGGATGCCGAGATCGTGGGTCTCAGCCCCGATGCAGGCGCGCTGCTGGGCAACGGCTATCCGGTGCTGTCGCGCGCCTATCCCGAAGATTTCGCGGTGACCGACGGTTATAAAGACAGCCTGCCCGATCTTCAGAACGGCCCTTCCAGCCTGATCGTGGGCGCCAAGCAGGTGATCCAGCATGTGGGCATCTCGAACTTCCGCCTGCCGGTCAGCTACCGCACCCGCGACAACGGCCCGCTGACGCTGGAAACCAGTGTGACCGGGACGGTTTCGCTTGAAGCGGAAAAGAAGGGCATCAACATGAGCCGCATCATGCGGTCCTTCTATGCCCATGCCGAGCGCGACTTTTCCTTTGGCGTGATCGAACATGCGCTGGAAGATTACAAACGCGATCTGGGCAGCTTTGATGCGCGCATCCAGATGCGGTTCTCGTTTCCGGTCAAGGTTGCGTCGCTGCGTTCGGGCCTGTCGGGCTGGCAATATTACGATATCGCGCTGGAACTGGTGGACAAGGCAGGGGTGCGCAAGCGCCTGATGCATCTTGATTTCGTCTATTCCAGCACCTGCCCCTGCTCGCTGGAACTGTCCGAACATGCGCGGATGACGCGCGGGCAACTGGCCACACCACATTCGCAACGCTCGGTCGCGCGGATCTCGGTCGAGGCGGTCGGGCCGGAATGCCTGTGGTTCGAAGACCTGATCGAGATTGCGCGCGCGGCGGTGCCGACGGAAACGCAGGTGATGGTCAAGCGCGAGGATGAACAGGCCTTTGCAGAACTTAACGCGGCCAACCCGATCTTCGTCGAAGATGCCGCGCGCAGCTTCTGCGCCGCCTTGCAAGACGATCCCCGCATCGGCGATTTCCGCATCGTCGCCAGCCATCAGGAAAGCCTGCACAGCCATGACGCCGTGTCAGTGCTGACCGAAGGCACAACCTTCGCCGCCGACAGCCTGGACCCGAAACTGTTCGCCAGCCTGTATCACGTCGGCTGACTCCACAGCCAAGGTGCGTGACAAGCACGCACCCTACTCTTTGGGCTTCATCTGTTCTTAAATATCCCCGCCGGAGGCTCCTGCTGTTCAGTCGGAGCCTCCGGCGGGAGTATTTCGGCCAAGGTGAATGGCGGGGGTAGGGTGCGTGCTTTGCACGCACCTTCGGGGCAGATCAATCCCAGCAGGAGACCAGAACCGTCATGCCAAGCCCTGCCGCGTTGAGTGCGTCGGGGGGGCTGATGGCGGTTTGCAGGGCGGTGGTGGGGGTCAGGCCTGCGGATGACATCAGGGTGGTCACTGTGCTTGCCGTGGCGGCAAAGGTCACGCCAGCGGGAAGTTGGCGGGACTTGTCTGCGGGCGGGGGCAGCAGGATACCAACAACGCCGCCGCTTTGGTCCAGAACGGGGCCGCCTTCATCGCCTTGCAGCGTCGTGATCGCAAGGCGGGCGATGCCGGATTCGCCGTTCAGGCCCTTGTCCTCTTCCAGAGTGCCGAAGGTCAGCACCGGCGCGGGCAGTTTGTCTTCGTAGGAATAGCCTGCAACCGCAATCTCGGCCCCAAGGCGGCCGGGGGCGGTCTGGAACTGGGCGAAGGCGGGCGGGGACAGCGGTGTTGCGGGCGTCAGGATGGCAAGACCGCTTGCGGGGTCCGAGAGTTTGACGCTTGCTTCGGTCACGCCATCAAGGGTGATCTGGCTGCAGGTGGCGACGGCTTCGGCGGTGGTCAGCACCGAGCCTTGGGCATCCACATAGAAGCCCGAGCGCGAGAATTTGGGGCGGCGCACTTCCAGCCCTGCCATCAGGCCGGATTTGGCGGCGGCGTCCAGCGGGACAAGGCCGGGGTCCAGCGCCTTGTCACCCACGGCACGGAACGAGGCTTGCAGCGCGGGCAATATCCGCGCCATGCGGTCGGCGTCTTTTGGATTCCAGACCACAAGATAGCCTTTCACCAGTCCGCGCGCGGCTTCGGCAAAGGCATAGCTTTCGACGGTGGCGCTGCTGGCCGAGATGGTGAAGGACTTCTCACCCTTTTCACGCGCCCCCGTGGGCGGCACGACAGACAGGGTTTGCAGAACATCATACAGGCCGGACAGCGCCGCCACATCGCCGGGTTGCGAGATCAGGATCACCCGCAGGCCAGAGCCGTTCTTTTCCGCAAAATGCACGAAGGGCGGCTCGTAATGGTCAAAACCCAGAAGGGCCATCGGCAGGGTGATCTCGATCCCGGATTCGGGTTCGGTGATGGTTTCAAAGCCGAATTCGGCCTGATCGGCGTTAAAGCCATCGATCAGGGCGCTGCGTTGTTTTGTGGTCAGCACGCCGGTCGGCTCATAGGCGTTGGCCTCTTGCCATGCCGCCATGGATTTGCGGGTGCCTGCGCCGAAGGAGCCATCTATCGCGGCGGTGTAGAAGCCATACCAGCGCAGGGCTTCTTGCAGGGCTTGGCGTTCCTCTTTTGACAGCGCGGCCTCGGCGGCTTTGGCCTGCTTGACGGTTTCTTCGGGGATCGGGGCGGGTTCGGCTTCGGCGGCGGGTTCGATGGGGGCATCGGCGGCGGGTTCAGCGGCGGGTTCGATCACGGGCGCGACCAGCGGGCCGGTGCCTGTGGCGGGCCAGAACTGCGCGCCATGCGCCGCGCCATCGGTGATATAGCTGTCAGAGGGGATCAGGCCCTGTGATCGCAGATCGGCCAGTTTGCCTGCGGCTTCGGCAGGATCAAAGGGGCCAAGCGCCACGGCATACCAGCCTGTGCCAAGGCGGAACCCTGCCGTTTCGGGAAAGATCGAGGCATAGGCGCGGGCGCGGTCAAGCGAGGTTGCCTCATCGGGGTGGGCCTCGATCTGAATCCAGGCCAGACTCTGGGCCTGCTCTTGGGCATGAAGGGGGGCGGTCAGGCCCAGCATCGCTACCACGGCCCACAGCAAAGCAACCAATCTCATCGTTCCGTCCAACCCCTTTTCGCGGCGCGGCGATCCGGCTTTGTGATCCACACCTGCGCCAAATTTTGCCGAATGTATCAGAGCGCCCGCCGGATGCACCAGCTTTCGTATGCTGCAACCCGTCACAAGCGCGTGGCCGCATTGACCCTAGCCTGCGTCTTGCCTATGGAAAGGCTGCATTTCAAGAGGTCTGCCCAGATGTCTGTTCCCGCCCAAGCCGCCGCTGCGCCACGGTCGTTTCAGGAAATCATCCTGAGGTTGCAAAGCTATTGGGCGGCCCAAGGCTGCGCGGTGTTGCAGCCCTATGATATGGAAGTGGGGGCCGGCACCTTTCACCCGGCGACCACGCTGCGGTCTTTGGGCTCCAAACCTTGGGCTGCGGCCTATGTCCAGCCCTCGCGCCGCCCCACCGACGGGCGCTATGGCGAGAACCCGAACCGGTTGCAGCATTACTACCAGTATCAGGTCATCATCAAACCCTCGCCCTCGAACCTGCAGGAACTCTATCTGGGCAGCCTTCAGGCCATCGGCATCGACATGGCGCTGCATGACATCCGCTTTGTCGAGGATGACTGGGAATCCCCGACCCTTGGTGCTTGGGGTCTGGGCTGGGAGGTGTGGTGCGACGGCATGGAAGTCAGCCAGTTCACCTATTTCCAGCAGGTTGGCGGCCATGATTGCCGGCCCGTCTCGGGCGAGTTGACTTATGGGTTGGAGCGTCTGGCGATGTATGTGCTGGGCGTCGATCACGTTATGGACATGCCCTTCAACGATCCGTCTGCGCCCATCCCGCTGACCTATGGCGATATTTTCCGGCAGACCGAGGAAGAATACTCGCGCCACAACTTTGACGGTGCCGATACCGCGCAGCTTTTGCGCCATTTCGAGGATGCCGAGGCCGAATGTCAGCGCCTGCTGGATTTCCCCGCCGAAGATCCGAAAACCGGCAAGAAGATCATCATGGCGCATCCGGCCTATGACCAGACCATCAAGGCCAGCCACCTGTTCAACCTGCTGGACGCGCGCGGCGTGATCTCAGTCACGGAACGCCAAGCCTATATCGGCCGTGTCCGCGCGCTGGCCAAGAAATGCGCCGACGCTTTCCGGCTGACCGAAGCGGGGGCGGACGCGTGAGCAATGGCAAACCGACCGCTGGAAAAATCGTCGCAGGTGCCATCGTGCTGATCGCCGCCATTGCAGGCGTGGCCATGTATTGGCTGCAGGAATACGCCTTTTACACCCCCGTTGCCTTCCAATCCGGCAACGAGATCAAGCTGACCCTGATCGAAGGCGGCTTGGCCGAACCGATTCTGGCCGAGGATATCGAAGGCATCGACGCGGATTCATCCCCGCTGCGGTTCCGCGCCTGTTTCCACACGCCGATGACCCAAGCCATGCTGACCGAGACCTACAAGGTCTACGATGGCGCGGTTCCCCTGAATGCCCCTTCGTGGTTCGGCTGCTTTGACGCTTCCGCCATCGGTGAGGCGCTGGAAAAGGGCGAGGCGATTGCTTTTCTGTCCGAGGCGGGCATTGCCCCTTCGATTGACCGCGTTGTCGCGGTTTTCCCCGATGGCCGCGCCTATGCGTGGCACCAGATTTCTCCTGACGCGGAAGAATGACCCATGGCTGACCTGCTGATCGAACTCTTCTCGGAAGAAATCCCCGCCCGGATGCAAGCCCGCGCGCGCGAGGATCTGAAATCGCTGGTGACCAATGGTCTGGTCGAGGCTGGGCTGACCTATGCGGGGGCAGGGGCGTTTTCCACGCCGCGCCGTTTGGTGCTGACGCTGGACGGGCTGTCCGCCGAAAGCCGCCCCGTGCGCGAGGAACGCAAAGGCCCGCGCACCGATGCGCCCGCCGCGGCTTTGGAAGGCTTTTTGCGCTCGACCGGTCTGACCAAGGACCAGTTGGAGGTGCGTGACGACAAAAAGGCGCAGGTCTATTTCGCCGTGATCGAAAAGCCGGGCCGCGCTGCGCCTGCGATCATTGCCGAGGTGCTGGAGCACGCCATCCGCAACTTCCCGTGGCCGAAATCGATGCGCTGGGGGTCGGGCAATCTGCGCTGGGTGCGCCCGCTGCAATCCATTCTTTGCATCCTGACCGATGAGGCCGGCGCGCAGGTGGTGCCGATGTCGGTTGACGGGATTGTCGCTGGCAACACCACCGCAGGCCACCGCTTCCTGTCGCAGGGCCGCTTTGCGGTCAACAATTTCGACGATTACGCTGTGAAACTGAAGCGCGCCTTCGTGGTGCTGGATTCGGCGGAACGTGAGGCCGCCATCTGGCAGGGCGCGCAAAATCTGGCCTTCGCCGCCGGAATGGACGTGGTGCCGGACGCGGGGTTGCTGACCGAGGTGGCGGGGCTGGTGGAATGGCCGGTGCCGCTGATGGGGCGGATTGCGGACGCCTTCCTGCACCTGCCTGCGGAAGTTCTGCAAACCTCGATGCGCGAGCATCAGAAGTTTTTCTCGGTGAAGAACCCGAAAACGGGGCGGATCGAAGGCTTTGTGACGGTGGCCAACACCGACCCCGCCGACCATGGCGCCACGATCCTGAAGGGCAACCAGAAGGTGCTGTCGGCCCGCCTGTCGGACGCCAAGTTCTTCTGGGAAAACGATCTGCGCGTCGCCAAGGCGGGGATGCAGGAATGGCTCGACGGGCTTAAGGCCGTCACCTTCCACAATAAACTCGGCTCTCAGGCCGACCGTATCGCCCGCATCGCGGCGCTGGCGCGGGAAATCGCGCCCTTGGTCGGGGCCGATGCGGATGTGGCCGAAATGGCCGCCAAGCTGGCCAAGGCCGACCTGCGCTCGTCGATGGTGGGGGAATTCCCCGAACTCCAAGGCCTGATGGGCATGTATTACGCGCGCGAGGCTGGCCTGCCCGAGGCCGTGGCTTTGGCCGCCCGCGACCACTACTCACCGCTGGGTCCGACCGACTCTGTCCCGACCGACCCCGTCTCGGTCGCCGTGGCGCTGGCCGACAAGATAGACACCCTGACCGGCTTCTGGGCGATTGACGAGAAACCCACGGGGTCGAAAGACCCGTTTGCGCTGCGCCGCGCAGCGTTGGGGGTTATCCGGTTGGTGTTGGGTAGTCGATCACGCCTTAATATTCGGCAAGTGTTGTCGCGCGGTTTCGATGAAGTCCGCTTTGAAAAGATGATTGCTGAGGGGCGCTCCGAAAGTGCGTTGTTCGCTTACCCAAGCGAACTTCTGGGGACGACCACCGCTGCATTCAAAGATGCGCTAAATGAATTTGGCCGCTTGGAAACGCTTCGTTCTATTAAGGAGCTTCTAGCCTTCATTGGCGGCAAATTTGGTCCCTTCGTCGAAGGGCAGGCGCGACTTGATTTCCTCGCGAGCACTGTTCATTTTCAACGACTTTGTGACGGCTTGTTTGCTGAGAGTGACCTCCTCTCCTTCTTCCACGATCGCCTCAAGGTCTTCCTCAAAGACCAAGGCATCCGCCATGACGTCATCGACGCCTGCCTTGCCATGCCCGGCAATGATGACCTGACGCTGCTGGTCAACCGCGCCACGGCGCTGGCAGCCTTCCTGAAAACCGAAGACGGCCCGAACCTGCTGCAAGGCTACAAACGCGCCAACACCATCCTGACGCAGGCCGAACAGAAGGACGGCGTGGAATATTCCTTCGGCGCGGATGTGAAATTCGCGGAAACCGACGAAGAACGCGCGCTCTTCGCGGCCCTCGACGCGGCCGAAGCTGCCATCACCCCTGCGATGGCAAAGGAAGATTTCGCCGCCGCCATGACCGCCATGGCCACCTTGCGCGCGCCGATTGACGCCTTCTTCACCGCCGTTCAGGTCAATGCGGATAACGAAATCATCCGCCGCAACCGGTTGAACCTGCTGCACCGCATCCGCACCATCTGCTCGGGCGTGGCCGACCTGACCAAGATCGAGGGATAAACCGCTTCCCCCGATCCTCTTTGCACAAATATCCCACGGGGGAAGCCCGCAAGGGCGCGGGGGTGTGAAACCCCCGCTCTGGTTTGGTTGTGGGGGGCCTGACCGCTTGCGCCACGCCACATAACGCGTATCCTGCGCGCGCAAAGCAAAGGGTGCCGCAGTGCAGAAAACCGAGCCGCTCGAATTCGCTGTCATCACGCCATCGGCCAAGATCGTGACGGGCGCGCATGGCTGGCGGGCGAAATGCCTGCAACGGCTGGTGCGGCTGGACCTGCCGGTGCCGCAGACGGTGGCGCTGCCTGCGGCTACGGTGCGCGCGATTGCGGCGGGCAATGCGGTGGATATTGCCGCGATCCTGTCGCATTTTGAGAAAAACCCGCTGATTTCGGTGCGGCCCAGCCCCGAGAACCCCGATTGGGGCGGCCCCGGCACGGTGCTGAACGTCGGCATGAACGCCGCGCGTCATGCGCTGTTGGTGGCGCGGCACGGGCAAGCGGCGGCGGATGCGATCTATCTGCGCTTTGTGCAATCCTATGCCACCCATGTGGCGCGGCTTGATCCCGATATGTTCGACGCCGCCGCCCCTTCGGCCGAGGCGCTGCGCGATGCCTTGCGGCATTATGAACGGGAAATGGACGAACCCTTCCCCGAAGATCCCGGTCAGCAATTGTCCGAAGTGCTGCGCTCGATGGCGCGGGCGTGGGAAGGCACCACGGCGCGACTTCTCCGCCAAGCCAAGGGCGCGCCGGTGCAGGCGGCTTTGGGGCTGGTGGTGCAGGAAATGGCGCAGGGCATCGGGCAGGGGATTTCCGGCTCGGGCGTGATCCAGTTCATTGATCCGGTGACGGGGTTGCCGCAGGTGACGGGGCGCTATCTGGGCCAGAGTCAGGGCCGCGATGCGCTGAAAAAGACTGATGCGATCTATCTGACCTGCGATCCGCGCGGGCCGTCACTGGAGGAGTTGGCGCCCGAGATTTTCGCTGATCTGGTGCGGCATGGCGCGGCCTGCCGGGCGCGCTTGCGCGAAGAAATGCAGATCGAGTTCACCATCGAGGATGGCAAGCTGTCGGTGCTGGATGCGGTCAAGGTGCTGCGATCCGCACGCGCTGGCTTGCGGGTGGCGGTGGCGCTGGCCGATGACGGGGTGATTTCACGCGACGAGGCGGTGCTGCGGGTGGAACCGCGGGCGCTGTCGGAAATGCTGCATCCGCAGGTCGATCCGCGCGGGCCGCGCGATGTGTTTGCCAAGGGGATTGCGGCCTCACCGGGGGCTGCGGTGGGGCGGGTGGTGTTCTCCTCGGCTGCAGCGCAGGCCAGTGCCGCGCGGGGTGAGCCGTGTATTCTGGTGCGGCGCGAAACCGCCCCCGAAGATATTCGCGGGATGCATTCGGCGGTGGGGGTGCTGACTGAACGCGGCGGTGTCACCAGCCATGCGGCGGTGATTGCGCGCGGCATCGGGGTGCCTTGTGTGGTGGGCGCGTCGGGGCTGCGGCTGGACACCAAGGACAAGCGCTTTGTCGCGCCGGATGGGCGGGTGTTTACCGAGGGCGATCTGATTACCCTTGATGGAACCACGGGCGAGGTTCTGGCGGGGGCTGCCGATATGCTGGCCCCTGCGCTGGATGATACTTTCCGCAAGCTGCTGGGTTGGGCCGACGCCGTGCGCGATATTGGCATCCGTGCCAATGCCGACACCCCCGCCGATGCCGCCACTGCGCGGCAGTTCGAGGCGCAAGGGATTGGTCTGTGCCGGACGGAACACATGTTTTTCGATGAAGACCGCCTTGTGGTGATGCGCGAGATGATCTTTGCCGACACGCCCAAAGATCGGGCGGCGGCGCTGGCGCGGTTGTTGCCGATGCAGCGTGATGACTTTGTGCAGTTGTTCGACATCATGCAGGGCTTGCCGGTTTGCATCCGTCTGTTTGACCCGCCCCTGCACGAATTCCTGCCTCATACCCGCGAAGGTTTGCGCGAATTGGCCGAGGCGCTGGACAAGCCCTTGTCCGACGTGACCCGCCGTGCCGAGGCTTTGGCCGAATTCAACCCCATGCTGGGGATGCGCGGGGTGCGGCTGGGTGTGGTGCTGCCGGAAATCTATGACATGCAGGCGCGTGCGATCTTTGAGGCGACGGTGGAAATCGCCAAGCGGGGGGCATCGGTGGTGCCGGAAATCATGATCCCGCTTGTGTCGGCGCGGCGCGAGGTGGAACTGGTCAAGACCAATATCGACGCGGTGGCAGCGGCGGTGCGGGTCAAATCGGGGGTGAATTTCAGCTACAAGCTGGGCGTGATGGTGGAAACCCCGCGCGCCGCCCTGCGGGCGGGCGAGATTGCACAGCATGCTGATTTCCTGTCTTTCGGCACGAATGACCTGACGCAGATGACCTACGGATTGTCGCGCGACGATGCGGGGCGGTTCATGAATACCTATGTCCAGCAAGGGGTTTTCCCCGAAGATCCGTTCCATATTCTGGACGTGGACGGGGTAGGAGAGTTGTTGCACATCGGCGCGGAACGTGGGCGGCGGACGCGCGCGGACCTGACGCTTTCGATTTGCGGCGAGCATGGCGGCAACCCCGAATCAATCGATTTCTGCCGTAAAGCGGGGTTCGATTACGTGTCTTGTTCGCCCTATCGGGTGCCTTTGGCACGTCTTGCGGCGGCGCATCTGGCTTTGGCGGATCGTGTGCTTCCGGTGAAAATTGACACAATATCATGAAGTTGCGGCTATTTCCTAATGTGAAACATCCGAATTTTCGGCGGATTTCCGCGCAAATCACGACAAAAACCGTGGTAATTTAGCCACACGGGTGGACGCCCGGTCTGTTTCCCGCATAACCCCTGCGCTTGCTGACGGATTGTTACGTCCGGCAGCGTTTTTGAAACAGACCGGGAACTCGAGACAATGCGCTTGCACCAATGCTGGACGACCGCCGCAGTGGCGATCTTCGTCCTGACAGGAGCGGCCTTCGCCGAAGTGACGGTGAGCCAGTCCAACGATCCGACCCAAGCGATCGGCGAACAATTCGCCTCGCTTCTGGGTGCGGAACACAAGACCGTCGATGCTCTGCCAGACTCCAAACAGACTGCCCTTGCCATCGGGCCAAAGGTGGAAACGAAACTGAAGCCGGGCAAGAAAGCCGGCAAACCGATGATCGTCGACTATTCCGCAGACTGGCTTGCGGCGCTGCCCGCGCCAAGCGGTGATGCCGAATGGGAGTGCCTGCGGAAGGCGCTTTATTTTGAATCGCGCGGGGAAAGCCTGAAAGGGCAGTTCGCCGTGGCCGAAGTGATCCTGAACCGCGTTGACAGCGCCGCCTATCCCGACACGGTGTGCGGTGTGGTGCAGCAGGGCGGCAAGGGCGGGTGCCAGTTCTCCTATGTTTGCGACGGGATGCGCGACAGCATGTCCGAAGCAGCGGCATTGGACGAGGCGGGCCGGATTGCCCGCGTGATGCTGGACGGTGCGCCGCGCGTGCTGACCCTTGGGGCGACCCATTTCCATACGCGGGCCTCGAACCCGTCTTGGGCGCGGCGCTTTCCGCAGACCGCCGCGATTGGCGCGCATCTGTTCTATCGTCAACCCTGAGGCGTCGCGGGGCTTGCGCGGGGCGTCGTCTTCGGGCATGGCGCGATGAGGGGCGGGGCTTATGGTTCCGCCCATCTGCTTTTGGCGCGGGGGCGCATTATGACCAGCGATATCCGGCTTGCCTTTGCCCATCCCGAGGAACGCTCGGTTGCTTCGGCGGGGGCTGATCCGCGCGACCGGATCAGTCTGCGCGATCATGTGGTCGAGGTGGATATTGGCGCGTTTCAACAGGAACGCGGCCACCGCCAGCGGGTGATGTTCAATGTGGTGGTCGAGGTGCGGCCCGCGCCGCAGCCTCTGAACGACGATGTCGATCTGATCCTGTCCTATGACAAGATCACCGATGCCATCGCCACCGAGTTGGCCGCCGAACGGCTGAACCTGCTGGAAACGCTGGCCGAGCGGGTGGCGGAACGGATTCTGGCCGAACCGCAGGCGATGCGGGCCTTTGTGCGGATCGAAAAGCTGGATATTGGCCCCTACAAGCTGGGGGTCGAGATTGTGCGCTCGCGCGCCGAGGCGGCGATCAAGGTGGTGGGGCAGGACGGGCTGGAAGCCGCTGTGCATCCGGTGGTGGTGTTTTTCGACAATGCCGCGATTGCCGATCCTGATCTGGGCGCGCGGCTGGATGCCTTGCAGGCGGGCGGTGCGCCGGTGGTGTTGACGGTGGGTCTGCCGGATATGGCGCGCCCGCAGACCGGACACAAGCCGACGCAGCGGCGGGTGGATCTGCTGGCGATTGAACAGAACGCCTGGGTGCTGGCGGCGCGCGATCCGCGCTGTGTGGTGGTGGAAACCCGCACGGAAATGGATTGGGCGATCAAGCGCGGCCAGATGATCGTCTGGGCGCCGTCGAAACTGGTGCTGGATGCGGTCGATGGCCCGCAATCGCGCGAGCCGGTGGTGCTGGCGCTGTGGCTGGCCGAGGTGATGGCGGCGGATCGGCTGGTCGTTCACGGCGATGTTACGCTGCCGGCAGGAAGCCGCGTGCGGGTCGAACGGCTGTAACGGTTTCGCTTGCCTGTGCTGGCTGGCGGTTCTAACTCAACCTTTATGATATATTACCGCCCAATTCCGATGACCGATCCTGCCCGACCTGATGGCGCTTTGCCGCTGGCGGGGGGCTGGTGCTGGTTTGACCGTGTTGAAGTGCTGCAACGCGGGGCTGCGCCGCGTGTGGTTGCCGTGGGTGAACTTCCCCCCGACGTGCAGGACCGTCTGTCTGCGCCGCGCCCCGATTTTGGCGGGTTGTCGATGGAGCGCCCGCGCATCATGGGCATCCTGAACGTCACGCCCGACAGTTTCTCGGATGGCGGGCTGTTCCTGCGGCCCGAAGCGGCGCTGATGCAGGCGCGGCAGATGGCGGCGGGGGCGGATATTCTGGACATTGGCGGCGAAAGCACACGGCCCGGCGCGGTCGAGGTGGCGGTGGCCGAGGAAACCGCGCGCACCGCGCCTGTGATTGCGGCGCTGCGGGCGGGCGGGCTGGAAATGCCGATCTCGATCGACACCCGCAAGGCGGCGGTGGCGCAGGCCGCCTTTGCGGCGGGGGCGACGATCTTGAACGACGTGACTGCTCTGCAATTCGATCCTGCGATGGCGGGGGTGGCGGCGGATCTGGGCGCGCCCGTGATCCTGATGCATTCCATCGCCTCGCCCGAGACGATGCAGGACGATCCGCGCTATGACGATGTGCTGCTGGATGTTTACGATGCACTGGCGGCGCGACTGGCCGAGGCGCAGGCGGCGGGGATTGCGCGGCACAGGCTGGCGGTTGATCCAGGGATCGGTTTTGGCAAGACGCTGGCGCATAATCTGGCGCTTCTGGCGCGGCTGTCGCTGTTTCACGATCTGGGCGTGCCGGTTTTGCTGGGGGCAAGCCGCAAGCGGTTCATCGGCACCATCGGGGCCGAAGCCGATGCGGCGAAACGGATGCCGGGCAGTCTGGCGGTGGCCTTGGCCGGAGTGGCGCAGGGGATGCAGATGATCCGCGTGCATGATGTCGCCGAGACGCGACAGGCGCTGTCCTTGTGGCAGGCCGCGACAAAAGGAATTTCGGAATGACGCGCAAGCTGTTTGGCACCGATGGTGTGCGGGGCCGTGCCAATACCTATCCGATGACGGCGGAAATGGCGCTGAAACTGGGTGCTGCGGCGGGGCGGTTCTTTCGCCGTGACGGGTCTGACGGGCATCGGGTGGTGATCGGCAAGGACACGCGGCTTTCGGGTTATATGCTGGAGAATGCGCTGACGGCGGGGTTGACCAGCACGGGCATGAATGTGCTGCTGCTGGGTCCGGTGCCGACTCCGGCTGTGGGGTTCCTGACGCGGTCGATGCGGGCCGATCTGGGGGTGATGATCTCGGCCAGCCACAACCCGCATCAGGACAATGGCATCAAGTTCTTCGGGCCTGACGGGTTCAAACTGTCGGATGCAGCCGAGTTGGAGATCGAGGAATTGGTCGACGGCGAGATCATTCCTGCCAAGCCGGAGAACATCGGGCGGGCCAAGCGGATTGACGACGCGCTGGGGCGCTATCAGGAATATGCCAAGACCACCTTTCCGGCGGGGCTGCGGCTGGACGGGCTGAAGGTGGTGATCGATTGCGCCAACGGGGCCGCCTACAAGGCCGCGCCGCAAGTGCTGTGGGAGTTGGGGGCCGAGGTGATCCCCGTGGGTGTCTCGCCGAATGGCAAGAACATCAATGACCGCTGCGGATCGACCTATACCCAGACCGCCGCCGAGGCCGTGGTGGCGCATGGCGCGCATGTTGGCATCTCGCTGGACGGGGACGCCGACCGCGTGATGATTCTGGACGAGTTCGGACAGGTGGCGGACGGCGATCAGATCATGGCGCTGCTGGCGGGGCGCTGGGCGGATGAGGGGCGGCTGCGCGGTGGCACTTTGGTCGCCACGGTGATGTCGAACCTTGGGCTGGAGCGGTTCATGTCGGCGCGCGGGCTGCGGCTGGAGCGGACGGCAGTGGGCGACCGCTATGTCGTCGAGGCGATGCGGCGCGGCGGTTTCAACCTTGGCGGCGAGCAATCGGGCCATATCGTGATGACCGATTACGCCACCACGGGCGACGGTTTGATCGCCGGTTTGCAATTCCTGTCGGAAATGGCGCGCACGGGGCAACCCGCCAGCGCCTTGGTCCGCCAATTTGAGACTGTGCCGCAAATGTTGAAAAATGTGCGGTTTTCAGGGGTGGTAGAACCACTCAAGGTTGGAAAAGTGCAAGACGCCATCAGGGCAAACGAGGCCCGTATCAACGGCAAGGGCCGTCTTCTGATCCGCAAATCCGGCACAGAACCGCTGATCCGCGTGATGGCGGAATGCGAGGATGCCGATCTGCTGGCGGATGTGGTGGATACGATCGTGCAGGAAATCAACGCGGCGGTTCAGGGCTAGGCCTTGCGCCGCTGCCACAACCCTGTGGCATAGACGGGGAGCAAAAGGGCTGCGGCGCAGGTCAGAGACATCATCTGCTGCGACAGGATCGACCAGCTTCGGACCGGCAAAAGACAGGTCACAGCGTAAACCATCACGACGTGAAAACTGTAGACCAGCAGTGAATGCTGCCCCAGCAACACAAAGGGCCGCCATGTCATCAACCCGCGCAGACCGCGTGCGGCGGCGCGGATCAGGCGGTTGGGATGGCTTGGCCCGACCTCGATCAGCCACACCGCCAGCAGCACCATCATCGCAAAATTCGCAAAGCGCAGCAGCGCGATGTGGCTGTGGCTCAGATTGGTTTCAAGCGCGGCTCTGAAGGCTTCGGGCAGGGCGGGGATTTCGGTTCCCAGTTTGGCCAGCAAGAACAGCACGAACAGCACCAGCAGAACCGGCACGACCTTGGCCATGCGCGGATCATGCAGGCGCGACAGATCCAAGCGCCCTTCGGCCCAGATCATCCCCGCGATCAGCCCGCAGACATAGACCAACTGCCACGCAAAGCGGTCGAAATACATGCCGATGCGGAAAGATCCGGTTTGGGTCAGCCCAATCGCTGCGTTCAGCCAATCCAGAAACAGGCCGTAAAGACCGGTTTGTGCAAACAGCCAGAGCGCAACCGAAATCATGGCCACCAGAAGCCCATCACCCCTGTGCAGCGCCACCAGAATGGCCGGGGTAAAGGCCATGAACACCAGATACATCGGCAGAATGTCGATGAAGGTCGGCCCACTCAGCAGGGTCAGCGACAAGACCGCGTTCAACAGAGGCGCCTGACTGTTCGACAGCGCAAGCTGGCTTTGCCCGCCAAAGTGAACCACTGTCAGCGAAAACAGCAGAATCACCGCAATCAGCCCCGCATGATAGCGATAGATCAGCCTGATCCGCTGCCACAGCGCCGCGCGCATCCCGGCTTCGGAGCCTTTGATCAAGTTGCGGCCATAGACCATCGCCACCACGACACCGGACAGGAACACAAACCCCTGCGCCGCGCCGAAGGTGCTGAAACGGGTGTAGTCCAGCAGTTGCAGTGGGAAAAACAGCTCGAACGACAGATGATGCACGGTCATCATGACAAGAAAATAGCCGCGAAAACCGTCAAGCAGGGGGTAACGCATGTGAAGGCAACAACTTTCGATAAATCTACACCTTCAGGTTGCCTTTGCCGCGCCTGCCGTCAATCCCAAAGCAGAATGGCGGCCCGTTTCGGGGCCGCCATTGCAGGATTGGGGTAGGGTGCGTGGTTTCCACGCACCTTTCCGCAGGTCAGTTGCGGGCGCGGTCGACCATTTTGCCCTTGGAGATCCAGGGCATCATGTCGCGCAGCTTTTTGCCCACCAGTTCGATCTGGTGCTCGTCGTTGGAACGACGCGACGCCTTGATCGTCGGCTGGCCCACAGCGTTTTCCAGCATGAAGTCGCGCACGAACTTGCCCGACTGGATGTCGGACAGAACGGCTTTCATGCGGGCTTTGGTTTCGTCGTAGGGCAGAATCCGCGGGCCGGAGACATACTGGCCGTATTCGGCAGTGTTCGAGATCGAGTAGTCCATGTTGGCGATGCCGCCTTCATAGATCAGGTCAACGATCAGCTTCACTTCGTGCAGGCATTCGAAATAGGCCATTTCCGGCTCGTAGCCCGCTTCGACCAGCGTTTCAAAGCCCATACGGATCAGCTCGACCAGACCGCCGCAGAGAACGGCTTGTTCGCCGAACAGGTCGGTTTCGCATTCCTGACGGAAGTTGGTTTCGATGATGCCCGAACGGCCGCCACCGATGCCCGAGCAATAGGACAGGCCGATTTCCATCGCCTTGCCGGTCGCGTCCTGATGCACAGCCACAAGGCAAGGCACGCCGCCGCCCTTGGTGTATTCACCGCGCACGGTATGGCCCGGACCTTTCGGTGCCATCATGATGACATCGACGCCCTTTTTCGGCTCGATCAGGCCGAAATGCACGTTCAGGCCATGGGCGAAAGCAATCGCCGAGCCTTCGCGCAGGTTGTCGTGGACGTATTTCTTGTAGGTTTCGGCCTGCAATTCGTCGGGCATGGTGAACATGATCAGGTCGCACCAAGCGGCAGCTTCGGCAATGCCCATGACCTTCAGGCCTTCGGCTTCGGCTTTCTTGGCGGAAGGCGAGCCTTCGCGCAGCGCAACCACAAGGTTCTTCGCACCCGAATCGCGCAGGTTCAGCGCATGGGCGTGGCCTTGCGAACCGTAGCCCAGAATGGCGACCTTTTTGTCCTTGATGATGTTCACATCGCAGTCACGATCGTAATAAACGCGCATTTGGGCGCTCCTTTTCTGTTGATGGGCGCAGGATAGGGGGTTTGGCGGTTATTTGGGTTCGAAATTTGACGAAATCCCAAGAGTATGAGAATGATCATTCTCAAATTATAAAAATATGAAAAATTCATGCAGATTGACGACACCGACCGCCGCATCCTGCGTCATCACCTTGCCGAACCTGCGCTGTCGCGGGCCGATCTTGCCGAACGGGCGGGGGTAACGCCGGCGACGCTGTGGCGGCGGCTGGAACGGCTGGCCGAGGGGGGGGTGATCAAGGCAGACCGCGCGGTGATCGACTGGCGGCGGCTGGGCTATGCGGTCGAGGTCAGTTTGCGCTTCACGCTTGATAAAACCAACCCGCGCGCCTTTGACGAGTTCATCGCCGCTGCCCGCGAGGTTCCCGAAGTGGTGGGGATCGAGACCTTTCTGGGCCGCGTCGATGTGCGCCTGAACGTGATCGCCCGCGACATGGCGCATTATCAAGAGGTGTATCGGACGCAGATTCTGGCCCTGCCGCATATTTCAGAGCTTGAGGCGCTGATGCTGATTGCGACCATCAAGGAAACCGAGGGGCTGCCGCTGTGATCGATCTGGATGACGTGGACCGCAGCTTGTTGCGCGCGCTTTCGCTGGATGGCAGCCTGTCGGCGGGCGAATTGGGGCGGCGCTTCGGACTTTCCCAACCTGCGGCATGGCGAAGGATCAGGCGGCTGGAAGAGGCGGGGGTGATCGCGGGGCGCAGGCTTGATGTGGACCGGACCGCTTTGGGGTTCGGCGTGACGGTGTTTCTGGGGGTAAAGCTGGCCACCAAGGGGCGTGTTTCCCTTGAGGATTTCGAACGCGCGGTGGTGGCGATCCCCGAAGTGCAGGTTGTGCAACATGTGCTGGGCCTGTTCGATTACCGCCTGCGCGTTGTCGCCCGCGACATTGCCGATTTCGAACGTGTGCTGCGGCGGCGCATCATGACCTTGCCGGGGGTGGGGCAGGTGGAGGCCAATGTGTTGCTGACAGAAGAGCGCAGGCCCGGTCCGCTGGGGTAGCTTTGATGTCGGATTTGAGTATTTGAGCCAAGGTGAAAGCGGGTAGACTGCGCGCACCCACAGGAGGAGACACCGATGAAACTGCCGCATGCCCATATCGATCCCGAAGGTCTGGAAGAATTCTCGGTGGTCTTCACCGACCGCTCTTTGAACCATATGTCGGCCAAATTTCAGGGCGTGATGCGCGATGTCTCGGGCCTGCTGAAAGAGGTCTACAAGGGCAGCGCCGTAGCGCTTGTGCCGGGGGGCGGCAGCTATGCGATGGAGGCCGTGGCGCGGCAGTTCGGGCAGGGCAATGCGCTGATCGTGCGGAACGGCTGGTTTTCCTACCGCTGGACCCAGATATTCGAGGCAGGCGGCTTTGCTGCCGAAACTACGGTGGTGATGGCGCGGCAAACCGGCAACGGGGCAAAAGCGCCCTATGCGCCGCCCCCCGTGGACGAGGTTTGCGCCAAAATCCGCGAGGTCAAACCGGATGCGGTCTTTGCGCCCCATGTCGAAACCAGTGCAGGCATCATCCTGCCCGATGACTATATCGCGCAGATCGCGGCGGCGGCACATGAGGTCGGCGCGCTGATGGTGCTGGATTGCATCGCCTCGGGCTGTATCTGGGTGGATATGGCGGCCACGGGCGTGGATGTGCTGATCTCGGCGCCGCAAAAGGGCTGGTCGGCCTCGCCTTCGGCTGGCGTCGTGGTGATGGGCCCGCGTGCCGAAGCGCGTCTGGCCGAAACCAGTTCCAACAGCTTCGCGCTCGACCTGAAGAAATGGCGCAGCATCATGGCGGCCTATGAGGGCGGCGGCCATGCCTACCATGCCACCATGCCCACCGATGCCATCGTCGGATTCCGCGACGCCATGCTGGAAACCAAGGCGATGGGGTTCGAGGCTGCCAAAGCGGCACAATGGGCGCTGGGTCAGGCTGTGCGGGCGATGCTGGCCGAAAAAGGCGTCACCTCGGTGGCCGCCGAAGGCTTTGGCGCGCCGGGGGTGGTGGTCAGCTATACCGACGATCCCGCGATCCAGAACGGATCGAAATTCCGTGACCTTGGCCTGCAAATCGCTGCAGGTGTGCCGCTGCAAGTGGGCGAGGGGGCAGAATTCCGCACCTTCCGGCTGGGCCTGTTCGGTCTGGATAAACTGGCGGATGTGCCTGCCACGGTCGCACGCCTGCGCCGCGCGGTGGATCAGGTTCTGTAAACCCGAAACCCGCGCCTGCGGCAAGGTCAGAGCCTCCGGCGGGAGTATTTGGGCCAAGATGAAACTCCGGTTCCATCCTCTTTGCCCAAATATCCCCGCCGGAGGCACCCGACGTTACAACATTCCGCCAGATTTCAGGATAGGGGTAGGGTGCGTGATTTCACGCACCTTTCCTAACGCAGGCCGAGTCCGGCTTTCATCAGCGTTTTTCGCACCGGAGCGATGGAATAAAGCGCGTTCAGCGCAGTTGCGCGCAGGTCACGCAGGGATTGCCCCCCCATCATCGAGGCGCGGTTCAGGGTGTCGATCCCTGTGACGCGGGCCTGCACATCAAGGTGGCGGCGGCGCTGGTAGCTGTCCAGCATTTTGACGCTGCCGATCTCAGCCGGATCGGCTTGGGCCAGATCCAGCAGCACGGCAAGATCTGCAAGGCTCATGTTCAACCCCTGCGCGCCGATGGGCGGGACGACATGGGCGGCCTCGGCCATCAGGGCGGTGCGCTCGCCCGTCATCCGGTCGGCGATCTGGCTGATGATCGGCCAGACCGAGCGGCGTGATGCAAGCGTCAGCGGGCCAAGGATCTGGCAGGAGCGCGCGGTCATTGCCGCCTCGAATTCCGCGACCGGCAGGGCGGCAAGGCGGGCAACTTCCGGTCCCGTCTCCATCCAGACCACGGCCGAGCAGGGCAGACCATCACGGTCGGGCAGCGGCACAAGGGTGAAGGGACCGCCCGAGCGGTGAATCTCGGTCGAGACGTTCTGGTGCGGGAGCGGGTGGCTTACAGCAAAGGCCAGCGCCTTTTGGCCATAGCGAATGGTCTTGACCGGAATCTCCAGCGCCTCGCGCATGGTCGAAGCGCGGCCATCGGCGGCGATGACAAGGCGGGCGGCAACGCTGCGGCCATCGGACAGCGTGACAAGCGCCTCGGTCGAGCGGGTCAGCAGGTGCGTGGTGGCCACGCCCGGCAGGAAGGTGACATTGGGCAATTCCGCCAGTCGCGCCACCATCTCGCGCCGCAGAAGCCAGTTGGGCAGGTTCCAGCCGAAGGGCTGTTCCGAGATGTCGGAGGCATCGAAGTCTTTGATAATGCGGGGTTCTGCGGTGACGCCTCCGGCATCGACAATCCGCATGATCTGCAAGGGGGCGGCGAAAGGTTCCAGCCGCGTCCAAAGGCCTGCGGTTTGCAGCACAGGGATGGAAGGCTGTAAAAAGGCGGTTGTCCGCAGGTCTGCACCCTCGGCAGCGCCATCAGTAATGGGCGGCGTCGGATCGACGCAGATCACCTGAAACCCAAGCGACCCAAAAGCCGCCGCCGCTGTCAGCCCCGCCACGCCGCCGCCAGAGATCAGAATATCGGTGCGGATGCGTGTCATGCTGGTCCCCTTTTGCGCCCTAGTGATACGCTTTGCCTGCGGAAATGCGAAGCGACAAAGCGGCGCGGATCAGGGCAGCGTGACCCAGATCAGCAGGCAAAACATCACCGGAACAAAGCCCACAGCCGTCAGCGTCAGCGCCACCAGCCCCCAGGTTTTCACCGCCAGCACCAGCACCGTCAGCGCAATCGTCAGCAGGTAGAACACCAGATTGATGTCGCGCGAAACATCGCGGGCGATATGGCCAAGGACGGGAAAGGGTTTGGCAGGCAGGCTGGTGGTTGAAATAGACATCTCGGACTCCGGTTTTACCAGAGCTTAGATAGCGGCCCGCCGCGCCTATGGCAGAGGGCGGATTGCCGCAGCCTAGATCAGGCGGGACAGAAATTGCGCCAGATCGTCGGTGTGGTGATGAATATGGAGCGCTTTCAACGGTTTGGGCGCGACATGCACGGTTTGCATCCCCATCTGATGCGGCGCGGCCAGATTGCGCGGATCATCTTCGAACATCGCGGCGGTGGCAGGGTTCAGCCCGTCGGCGGCAAAGATCGTCTCGAATGCCGCACGCTCCGGCTTGGGGCGAAAGCCCGCATGCTCGACGCCATAGACCGCATCGAACAGCCCCGAAAGACCACGCGCCTGCAGCACTTTTCGGGCATAGGGTTCGCAGGCATTGGTGTAGACAATGCGGCGGCCGGGCAGGGCGCGGATGGCGGCGGCAAGGTCTGGGTCGGCGGGAAGACCTGAAAAATCAATATCATGCACGTCTGTCAGATAGGGTGCGGGGTCGATGTTATGTTCGCGCATCAGCCCGGCAAGCGTGGTGCCATAGCTATCCCAGTAGTGCTGGCGGAGCCTGTCAGCCTCGGTCTTACCGACGCCCAAGGCCTGCATGACCCAAGCCGTCATCCGCACCTCGATCTGGTCGAAGAGGCGGTATTTCGGCGGGTAAAGCGTGTTGTCCAGATCGAAGACCCAGGTGGTGACGTGGTTGAAGTGCTGTTTGACCATGCCGCCTTGGTAGCGCAGTGGCGGCGACGCGGCAATCGGCGGGTTGATCCCATGGCACAAGCGCGGCTAGTGTCGCGCCGAACGGGGGGACGGATCGTGCAGAAAGATGCTTATACGCTGATCCTGGAGGCGATCGAGAGCGGGCTTTACAAGCCGGGCGACCGATTGGTCGAATCGGAACTGGCCGAGCGGCTGGGCGTGTCACGCACGCCGGTGCGAGAGGCATTGCAGCGGTTGGAAACCCAGTCGATGCTGACGCGCGACGGGCGCAGTCTGATCGTGGCCAGTCTGGATCACAACCAGTTGACCGAGCTTTACGCCGTGCGGACCGAGCTTGAGGGGTTGGCCGCGCGTCTGGCCGCGCGCCATGCGACGGATGAGGAAATCCGCGTGCTGCGCGGCATGGTCGAGGATGACCGTGCGCTGTTGGGGGGCGATCCGCGCGCGCTGTCGCGGGCCAACAAGCGGTTCCACAAGCTGATCCATCTGGCCAGCCATAACCGCTTTCTGGTGCAGCAGCTTGATCTGGTGCATCGGTCGATGGCGTTGATGGCGACGACCTCTTTTGCGGCCGAGGGACGGGACGAGGTGGCACTGGCCGAGCATGACCAGATCGTGCGCGCGATCGAGGCCCACGATGGCGAGGCGGCCTATCAGGCGCTGAAATCCCATATTTCCAAGGCATTCGAGACGCGGCTGCGGGTGGATGCGGGCGAGTTGAAAACGCGCTAATCGAACAGGCCATGGCTGGTTTTATCCCAGTAGAACGGGCGGGTCAGCAACTCCCACAGGGCCTTGTAGGCGGCGAAACTGGCCAGCGGGTGATAGAAGATCAGCGTTGGCACCCAAAGCGGGCTTAACCGGTGGCCGGTGCGCCGCAGGGCCGCGATGTCAAAGGCGATGGTCAGCGCGGTTGTGGCGAAAAACGTCAGGTAAAGCGCTGTGAAGGCCGGAGGGGATAGCGCCGTCACCATCGGGTGCGGCACGCCGAGCGGCACCAGCCAGAACGACCACAACAGCGGGGCCAGAAGGCTTTGCAGGATGGAGCCAAGCACAAGCACCTGCACACCGACAAATCGACGCGGCCCCAATTGCCGCCATAACAGGCGAGGGTCGCGCATATGGGTCAGCCATGTCATCATGAAGCCCTTGCTCCATCGTGAGCGTTGTTTGATCCAAGGCAGGGCGCGGCAGTTGGCTTCTTCCATGGTGACAGAGGCAATCACCTCGGTCCGCAAGCCGTGTCGGGCAAGGCGAATGCCCAGATCGGCATCTTCGGTGACATTATGGGCATCCCAGCGCCCCAGACGTTCCAGATGGTCGCGGCGAAAGAACAAGGAGGTGCCACCCAGCGGCACTACCATGCCCAAACGCTCCAGCCCCGGCAGGAATTGCCGGAACCACGCGGCGTATTCGATGGTAAAGCAGCGCGCGAGCCAATTGGTGTGCGGGTTGTAATAATCCAGCATCGCCTGAACGCAGGCCAGATCGGGCGTGGCAGACAGAAAACGGTCAACGATGCGACGGATCTGGTCGGGGGCTGGCGCATCCTCGGCGTCGTAAACTCCGACGATGCTGCCATGGCAATGGTCCAAAGCGAAATTCAGCGCGCGCGGTTTGGTTTTCACCCGCCCCGCGGGAACGGCCACAACCCGCATCCACGGCGGCAAATCCGCCCCGTCCAAGGCGCTGCGGGTCTGGTGGTCTTCGGCCTCGACCACCAGCAAGACTTCCAAGAGTTCTTGCGGATAATCAAGCAATCCCAGCCGCTTGACCAAGCGGGGGGCGATATTGCCTTCCTTGTAAAGCGCGACCATCACCGAGACGGTTGGCAGGGCGGTGTCTGGCGGCGGATGGGGGGGCGGCAAGACAGGCGGCGGCGGGCACAATAGGGACATCCAAGCCGCGAGTTTCAGCATAGAGAAGGCCAGCATACAGAAGGTTGCCAGAACGGTCATCCCGATCAGCACAGCCGCCGGCGCAAGCAGGGCTGCAACAAGCACTGTAAGAGCCATCAGAAAGATCGGCACGCGCAGGGTTTCAGCGCGGAAATGCCGACAGCTTTCGGACTCAGGAACGCGGGTTTCGGCCAGACTGGCCAGAGCCGGACCGCGCACCGCCAGCACCGCGGATTCGATCTGTCGGGCGGGCGCAACAGCCAGAACCAGTGCGCCGAAAAGCGCGGTCAGGCGCGGGCGATGCGGTTCGAAATCTTCGGGATAGGCGGTGACGATGACGGTGGCCCCGCCTGCCTTGCGCCACGGCAGAATACTGTGGCGCAGGCAATCCGAGGCGCCGAACGCATCGATCAGGCGGGCATCGGGTGGGTGGGACAGATTGGCAAGGCCGACGCCCCAATGCGCCGCAAGCGATTGATAAAGCGTGGTTTCCGCGACCATGCCGCGCGCAAGCAAAATGTCGGTCAAGCGCCCGCCGCGACTGGCAAGCAAGGCCAAAGCCTGCACCATGTCATGCGGCTGGATCGTTCCGTCACGCAGCAGCATGACGCCAAGTTTTTCTGGGGTCAGATCGGGTGTTTGCAGGGGGATCATGGCCACCCCAAGCAGAGGCGGCGCGATCAAATCAGGCAAAAAGGCGCGGGCGACGGTCATCAGGCTGGGCGGTCCCCGAAGGATATCCGTCCAGCCTGATGGCAAAGTGTTAAGATGCCGTTAAGACGACCGCGAAATCACGCGGCGCGGCGGGCGCGGATCGCCTCGGCAAAGCGTTCAAAAAGATAATAGCTGTCTTGCGGACCGGGCGACGCCTCGGGGTGGTATTGCACCGAGAAGATCGGTTTGCCATCCACCGCGATGCCACAATTCGAGCCGTCGAACAGCGAGACATGGGTTTCGCGCACGCCTTTGGGCAGGGTCTGGCTGTCCACGGTGAAGCCGTGGTTCATCGAGGTGATCTCGACCTTGCCGGTATCAAGGTCTTTCACCGGATGGTTCGCGCCGTGGTGGCCGTGGTTCATCTTGACGGTTTTCGCACCCAAAGCCAGTGCAAGCATCTGATGGCCAAGGCAAATCCCGAACAGAGGCAGATCAGCCGCAAGCACGCCCTGAATCATCGGCACGGCATAGGCACCGGTTGCCGCCGGATCGCCCGGACCGTTTGACAGGAACACGCCTTCGGGCTTCAGCGCCAGCACATCCTCGGCGGTGGCGGTGGCGGGAAGGACCGTCACTTCGCAACCCGACGAGGCAAGGCAGCGCAGGATATTGCGCTTGGCACCGTAGTCGATGGCAACAACGCGCAGGCCCGGACCGCTGCGGCGGGTGTAGCCTTCGGGCCATGCCCAAAGCTGTTCGTCCCAAGTGTAGGATTGGGTGCAGGACACGTCCTTCGCCAGATCAAGCCCGACGAGGCCAACCCATGCGCGGGCCTTGGCGACCAGCTTTTCAATGTCGAAATTGCCCGCCGGATCATGCGCCAGCGCCACATGCGGCGCGCCTTGCTGACGGATGGCGCGGGTCAGGCGGCGGGTGTCGATGCCGCCGATGCCGATGCGGCCCTTTTGCGTCAGCCAAGCCTGCAAATCGGCGGTCGAGCGCCAGTTCGACGGTTCGGTCGGGTCCCATTTCACCACCATGCCGGCGGCGACGGGGGTGGCGGTTTCGTCATCCTCGACGTTCACGCCGGTGTTGCCGATATGGGGGAAGGTGAAAGTCACGACCTGCCCCGCATAGGACGGGTCGGTCATGATTTCCTGATAGCCGGTCATCGCGGTGTTGAACACAAGTTCGGCGACCGTCTCGCCGGTGGCACCAAAGCCATGGCCGTAGAACACCGTGCCATCCGAGAGGGCAAGGCAGGCGGTGGGGCGGGTCTGGGTGGAGGTGGGCATGGCGCGACTCCCGTTGGTAAAATCTGCCGGACACTAGTTGCGGGGCGGGTTGGGGTCAAGCCTTTGTGGGAAAAGGATTATATATGATAATCAATGGCTTGCGGAAAGGGCGCGGAGTTGCGCCGATTGGGGGGCGGGTGTAAGGTGGCACAAATTTTCCAAGGGAGCGATGGGCATGGAGTTGCGTGAGCGGCTGCAAGGGGCGGTAAAGGATGCGATGCGGGCCAAAGAGGCCGAGCGGCTGTCGACGCTGCGGATGATTTCCTCGGCGATCAAGGATCGGGAAATCGCGGCGCGCGGCGAAGGGGCCGAGGTGGGCGAGGGTGATATTCTGGCGCTGCTGGGCAAGATGGTGAAGCAGCGGCAGGAATCGGCCAAGGCCTATGCGGCGGGTGGCCGGTCCGAGCTGGAAGCCAAGGAACTGAACGAGATCAAGGTGATCGGGGAGTTCCTGCCGCAGCAGTTGGATGCGGATCAGGTGGCGGCGGCGATTGCTGCTGCGGTGGCCGAGGCGGGAGCAAGCAGCCTTAAGGACATGGGCAAGGTGATGGCCGTGCTGAAGGCGAAATATACCGGCCAGATGGATTTCGGTGCGGTCGGCGCGCTGATCAAGGCGCAACTGGCGTAAGCGCAGAGTTTCGACGGAATTTCGGGACGTTATGCGGGGCGGCGTGCAAACTTGCCGCCCCTATTCATTGGGCGCGGCAAGGCCGGGCCTGAGGGCGGCTTGCAGTTCCGGCAGCAGGCGGGCGCGTTCTTCGGGTGTGAGGAACGCGCCAAGCTCCACCTCGCGCGGGCCGCCTTGCAGGGTCAGGTAATTCGGCACCGGACCGGAGACGGGGTGAAGGGTGACGCGGGTCCAATGCGGATTGGCCTGCCAGTCCTGACGCTGGCCGCGCGGGCCGTGACGGGTCAGCGTCACCAGGGTTGGCGTCAGGCGCAGGTCTTCGATGATTTCGCCGTCCCGATAGCTGCGGTCCAGCGCCCACCAGATACCCGCGATGGTCAGCAGCAGAAACGGCAGCAACCCCCACAGCACGGGAGAGCCGATCAGCACAAGAAGGGGCAAGGCGATCAGGGTGGCGGTCATGCCGATAAACCACACGAAGCCTTTGCGCGGCAACGAGCGGTAGGGCCACAGGTGCAGACGGGTCGCGGTGCCGTCAGGGGGAAGCCATTCATAGGGCATAGGCGTAGGATAGGTGTTCGGGGCCGGAAGGAAAGGGCGCGGGCGGGTCAACGCTGATTTTGTGGCAGCCCGTCGGTGATGCTGTAGTAGTCGGCTTTTTGCGAGACAAAGATGTGATGCGCCAGATGCGTTCCTGATGGCCCGTCAATCGCCCCCATCGCGATTCCGATCCAGTCTCGGAACACAGGGTCCCAGAACAGGGTCGAGCCGCAGGTGCCGCAAAAGCCGCGGCGGACTTTCTCCGAGGATTGGAACCAGCGCAGGGATTCGTCGCCGGTGACGGTCAGCGCCGATTTCGGCACATCGGTCGAGGCAAAGAAATGGCCCGATTGTTTGCGGCATTGGCTGCAGTGGCAGGCATCGGGCGGGTTGAGAGGGGTGCTGACCTCGAATCTGATCGCACCACAGAGGCAAGACCCTTGGGGCATGGCGACTCCTTGTTGTTTGCCGCAAGCCTATGCTTGCACGGACCTTTCGCCAAGGTCTTGATAGAATCGCAGCAGATAGCCGTCGGGATCTGCAACGATGAACTGGCGGTTGCCGGTTTCCAGATTGTCTTTGCGATACCAGCGGTCCTCGACCGGCAGGTGCAGCGGATAATTCCGCGCGGCCAGATTGGCCAGCATCGGGGCGATGTCTGCCACGCGGATTTGCAGGTTGATGCCGCGGCCGAAGGGGCGGGTCATCGGGGCGTCGCTGGTGTCGAAGGTGCGGCCAAGGCTGTATTGGTCCAGCATCAATTCGGCGCTGCCAAGGCGCAGATAGGCAAAGCCTTCCTCGGGGCGGTCATAGACGACGGAGAACCCCAGCACCTGCGTATAGAAGGTAAGCGAGGCGGGCGTGTCGGTGACTTCCAGTTCCGGCACAAGGCTTGGCGACATGCGTCTTTCCTCCATGTGAAAAGGCCCCGAAGTTTCCTTCGGGGCCTTTCATTCTGTCAGCCCTTAGTGGCTGTGGCTGTGATCCCAGTCGGACCGCTTGGGAAGCTGCTCGAACGTGTGTTCGGGCGGCGGGCAAGGCAGGGTCCATTCCAGCGTGTCAGCGTATTCGTTCCAGTAGTTGTTCTCGGTCACCTTGCGGCCAGCGAACAGGGTGTAGAACACCACGCCGATGAAGAACAGGAACGAGGCAAAGGCGATGAAGGCGCCGATCGACGAAATGTAGTTCCAGTAGGCATAAGCCTCGGGGTAGTCGATATAGCGGCGCGGCATGCCTTGGCGGCCAAGGAAGTGCTGCGGGAAGAAGGTCAGGTTCGAACCGATGAACATGGCATAGAAGTGCAGCTTGCCCGCCCATTCCGGGTACTGACGGCCCGACATCTTGCCGATCCAGAAGTAGACACCGGCAAAGATCCCGAACACCGCACCAAGCGACATCACATAGTGGAAGTGCGCGATCACGTAGTAGGTGTCGTGATAGGCGCGGTCCACCGGAGCCTGCGACAGCACGATACCGGTCACACCGCCGACGGTGAACAGGAAGATGAAGCCGATGGCGAACAGCATCGGGGTCTTGAACTCGATCGAGCCGCCCCACATCGTTGCGATCCACGAGAAGATCTTGATGCCGGTCGGAACCGCGATGACCATCGTGGCCAGCATGAAGTAGGACTGCTGGGTCAGCGACATGCCGACGGTGTACATGTGGTGCGCCCAGACGACAAAGCCCAGAACACCGATGGCAACCATCGCATAGACCATCGGCAGATAGCCGAAGATCGGCTTCTTCGAGAAGGTCGAGATCACCTGCGACACGATGCCGAAGGCCGGAATGATGATGATGTAGACCTCGGGGTGACCGAAGAACCACAGGATGTGCTGATACAGGATCGGGTCACCGCCGCCCGAGGGCTGGAAGAAGGTGGTGCCGAAGTTGCGGTCGGTCAGCAGCATGGTGATGGCGCCAGCCAGAACCGGCAGCGACAGCAGAACCAGCCATGCGGTCACGAAGATCGACCAGCCGAACAGCGGAACCTTGTGCAGGGTCATGCCCGGAGCGCGCATGTTCAGGAAAGTGGTGATCATGTTGATCGCGCCAAGGATCGACGAGGCACCCGACAGGTGGACCGCGAAAATCGCAAGGTCCATCGAATAGCCCGGCTCGTTGGTCGAGAGCGGCGGATAGAGAACCCAGCCCACGCCCGAACCGAGTTGGTCATTGCCACCCGGCGACAGGACCGAAGCCACAGCCAGCGAGGTGCCTGCGACATACATCCAGTAGGACAGGTTGTTCATGCGCGGGAAGGCCATGTCCGGCGCGCCGATCTGCAGCGGCATGAAGTAGTTGCCGAAACCGCCGAACAGCGCCGGAATCACCACGAAGAACATCATCAGGATGCCGTGCGCGGTCACGGTCACGTTCCAGACGTGGCCGTTGGGGGTGCAGGCGTTTGCGGCATCGGCCACAAAGCGCATGCCTTCAAGGCACATGTACTGAACGCCCGGCTCCATCAGCTCCAACCGCATGTAGACGGTGAAGATGACCGAGATCAGGCCGACAAGCCCGCCGGTGAACAGATACAGAATCCCGATGTCTTTGTGGTTCGTCGACATGAACCAGCGGGTGAAGAACCCCTTGTGATCATGGTCGTGGCCATGGATGGCTGCGTCGGCCATTGGCGTCTCCCGTTTTATTACATTCTTCTGCCGTCCGCAGAGTCTCTGCGCCGGTTACAGATTGTGTTTAGTTTGAGGGCGGGTGCAGGGCAATCGCTGACTTTGATCCAGATCAAGTTTTTATGAGCTGATCTTGCGCTTTTTGCCGCAGGGACAGGGGCGCGACCTTGGTCTGACGGGCGGGGTGCTTTTCGCCAGACCTCCGGCCCTGACCTGCGGCTTTGGAATCAGGCAGCCTCAGGGGCAGGGGAGCCCAAGGCCGATTTGGCCGGGCTGATCTGGTAGCACAAGGAAGGACAACCCATGAAACTGCTGATTTTGGCCGCAGTGGCGGCAACATTCGGGATGGCAAGCGCGCCCGTCGTGGCGATGGAGACGCTGGTTTTGGACGGTGTGACACAATCGGATGCGGTGTCGCACCCGATCGAGCGGCGCAGCGGGCGCTGCCCCGGCGGCGAGAACCGGCCCTATGTCCGCGGATGCAGCGGCGTCTGAACGAAAAGGGGCGGGCCGTTTCCGGCCCGCCCCTCTACACTCAGGTGCCTGCGCTTATTGTGCCGGTTTGACCGAGGCCAGATAGGCGGCCACGTCTTCGCCCCCCTTGGCCAGTTTGAAGGTCATCTTCGACTTGGCGGCGGCATCGCCGGTCTTTTCCTTCAGCCAGGCGTTCGGGTCCGCGACATAGGCGGCCAGCAGAGCCTCGTCCCAGACGGTGCCATCGGCACCGGCCGCGATGATGGAGTCGCCATATTTGAAATCGGCGGCGGTGCCGATCTGGCGGCCGATCACGCCATAAAGGTTCGGACCGGTCTTGCCGCCCTTCATGATCTCGGTGCCGTCATCGGCGATGATGGCGTGGCAGGCCTTGCACTTTTTGAATTCGCTTTCGCCCTTGGCCGCGTCTCCGGCGAAGGCGGGGGCGGCAAAGGCAGCAAACGCCAGTCCGGCGATCAGAGAAAACTTGGTCATGTGGTCCTCTTGGAGTTTGGTGCGAGCGAGTCGCAAGAAATGTCGCGCAGGGCGACTTTGGAGGCAATGAGCTTGATAGGCAATTGCATCGAAGGTCGCAGGCGTAAACCCTAGGGGAAGAAGCGCGGAAAGGTGGCCAGCAAGGCTGCATCCAGATCGGCCATGGTGACAGGCAGGCCCAGATCGACAAGGCTGGTCACGCCATGGTCGCGGATGCCACATGGCACAATGCCGCCGAAATGCGACAGGTCCGGTTCGAGGTTGATCGAGATGCCGTGGAAGGACACCCAGCGGCGCAGTTTGACCCCGATGGCGGCGATCTTGTCCTCGCGCGGGGTGCCGTCTGGATTCGCGGGTTTGTCAGGCCGCACCACCCAGACCCCGACGCGGCCTGTGCGGCGCTCGCCCTTGACGTTGAATTCGGCCAGCGTGGCGATCACCCAGCCTTCCAGCGCACAGACGAATTTCCGCACATCCCGCCCGCGTTCGTTCAGATTGATCATGGTATAGGCGACGCGCTGACCGGGGCCATGATAGGTGTATTGGCCGCCGCGCCCCGCATCAAACACGGGAAAGCGGTTCGGATCGGTCAGATCCGAGAGTTTGGCAGAAGTGCCAGCGGTATAAAGCGGCGGGTGTTCCAGCAGCCAGACCGCTTCGGCAGCGGTGCCATCTGCAATCGCGGCGGCGCGCGCCTCCATTGCGGCCAGCGTTTCGGCGTAGGGGGCAAGGCCCGGAAGATGTGTCCACTCTACCATCGTCGTCCTCGGATCGGGCTGGCGGGGAATGCCTGACGGCATTCGGACCGCGTTTTGCGGATGACATGAGGCCAAGTTCTTTGCTTTTGCAACCTTTTGCCCGCGCTGTCCTTGCCTGTCCTTGCGGGGGGCGTGCCATCTCTTGCGGGTTTTCGGTGTTTGGATGAAAAATCCGCTTTCCTTCGGCAAAGGCCTTGGCTAAATAGCCGCCATCCAAGCCGGATTCAGTGCGGATGTGGCGGAATTGGTAGACGCGCAGCGTTGAGGTCGCTGTTCTTTAATCGGAGTGAAAGTTCGAGTCTTTTCATCCGCACCAATCCAGCTTGGAATAAGCCAGAGCCTGCGGGCCGGCGCCCCTTCCCCCTACCTAATCTAGACTTTGCCGGGACTGTCGTTTCTCGCCCTGCTGCTGTGGCTGCGCTATGTTTCGTGGCGGGCAACTTTTTTGCATGGCGGAGAATCGGTTGGCGCTAACGGCGTGCGAATGGTCGCAATCCGGCGACGGATATATTTGGACCTGCGGGCGATCTTCCTGCGGTCTGATCCTGCAAATGCCGTTCTGTGCGGCAAATGCGGCGCAAAATGCCCGATTGAACCGCAATCCGCGTGGCAAAGCGAATAGGACGACAAGCCGATTGCATTAAACGCGACCATTGGCTTATGTCGAAGTTATGACAAGCGCAGGCAAACTGCCGGACAGACGGGGAGAATGACGTGGCGACTACCAGCCCGAACGACGCATTCGTTGCCTTTGAGCACGTTCAGAAAAGCTATGACGGGGTTTCGCTTGTCGTCAAAGACCTGAACCTTTCGATTGGCAAAGGCGAGTTTTTGACGATGCTGGGGCCGTCCGGCTCTGGCAAGACCACCTGCCTGATGATGCTGGCAGGGTTTGAAACCGCGACTCATGGCGAGATCAAGCTGGATGGCCGCCCGATCAATCAGGTGCCGCCGCACAAGCGTGGCATCGGCATGGTGTTCCAGAATTACGCGCTGTTCCCGCATATGACGGTCGGCGAGAACCTGTCCTTCCCGCTCGAAGTGCGCGGCATGGGCAAATCCGACCGCGAGGCCAAGATCAAGCGCGCGCTTGACATGGTGCAGATGGGCGCTTTTGCCAATCGCCGCCCCAGCCAGCTTTCGGGCGGCCAGCAGCAGCGGATCGCCTTGGCGCGTGCGCTGGTGTTCGATCCCGGGCTGGTGCTGATGGACGAGCCGCTGGGCGCGCTGGACAAGCAGTTGCGCGAACATATGCAGTTCGAAATCAAGCACCTGCATGAAAGCCTTGGCATCACGGTGGTTTATGTGACCCATGATCAGGGCGAAGCGCTGACCATGTCTGACCGTGTGGCGGTGTTCAACGATGGCCGCATCCAGCAGCTTGCCCCGCCCGCCGATCTGTACGAACGCCCCGACAACTCTTTCGTCGCGCAGTTCATCGGAGAGAACAACAAGCTGGCCGGAACGGTTGAGGAATTGACCGAAGGTCACGCCTTGGTGCGCCTGTCCACGGGTGAGTTGATTGACGCAACGCCAGTGAACATCCGCGAAAAAGGACAGAAAACGCTGGTCTCGATCCGCCCAGAGCGGGTGGAATTCAAGCCCGAGATGATGCCCGCAGGCGCGCACACAATTGACGCCGAAGTGGTGGAAATCATCTATATGGGTGACATTCTGCGCGCGGTGCTGAAGGTTGCAGGCTCTGCCGATTTCGTGATGAAAATGCGTAACACGCTGGGCCAGACCCGGCTTGTTCAGGGACAAAAGATCAAAGTGGGCTGGCATCCGCAGGACGCCCGCGCGCTTGATCCGATGTAATCCCCAGCAATGGGGGACTGCCCCTGTTTAGGGGCGAAAAGACTTAAAAAAATCAACCAGGGAGCTATCTTAATGAAAAAACTGCTCGTTCTCTCGACCGCGCTGACGGCCGTGTCCTTTGCCGCACAGGCAGATGTGACCGTGGCGTCGTGGGGTGGTGCTTACACCCAAAGCCAGATCGAAGCCTATCACAAGCCCTTCACTGCAGCGACCGGCATTGCCGTGATCTCGGTGGACTCGGACAACCCCGGCCCGCAGGTGAAAACCCAGGTCGAAGCCGGCAACGTCACCATCGACGTCGCTGACGTGGAATTCTCGGATGCCGTGCGCCTGTGCGACGAAGGCATGCTGGAAACCATCGGCATGGACGCTCTGCCGCCCGGCGCCGATGGCACCCCGGCTGCAGAAGACTTCCTGCCCGGCGCTGTGACCGATTGCGCTGTCTCGACGATCGTTTTCTCGACGATCTACGCCTATGACACCACCAAGTTCCCCGAAGGCCCGACCACGATTGCGGACCTGTTCGACACCACCAAGTTCCCCGGCAAGCGCGCTTTGGGCAAACGCCCGAAAGCAAACCTTGAAATGGCGCTGATGGCGGATGGCGTTCCGGCGGCTGACGTTTACGCAACGCTGGCAACCCCGGAAGGCGTTGACCGCGCCTTCGCCAAGCTGGATTCGATCAAGGCTGACATCGTGTGGTGGGAAGCTGGCGCGCAACCGCCGCAACTGCTGGCAGACGGCGAAGTCGTGATGGCAACCGCTTATAACGGCCGTATGTTCTCGGCCGAAGTCGCGGATGGCAAGCCCTTCAAGACCGTTTGGGACGGCCAAGTCTATGAATACGATCTGTTTGTCGTGCCGAAGGGCGCACCGAACAAGGATCAGGCCATCGAGTTCGTGAAATTCGCAACCTCGACCCAGGCTCTGGCCGATCAGGCCAAGTGGATCGCTTACGGTCCGGCGCGTAAGTCCTCGGCAGCCCTTGTTGGCCTGTTCAACGACGGCAAGACCGAAATGGCACCCTACATGCCGACCAGCCCGGAAAACATGACCAACGCTCTGGCGTCGTCGTATGAATTCTGGGTCGACCACGACGCAGAACTGAACGACCGCTTCAACGCATGGTTGGCCGCGAACTGATCAAAGCCCGGGCGCGGGGGACACCCTGCGCCCGTCCTTTCTGATGTGACTTCGCCCGATATAACTTCGCGCAATACGACTACGAAGGATGGATGATGGCTGACGTTTCCGCCTCTGGCCCCATTTTGCTGACCACGGCTGATGGTCGCCCGCTGAAAGAAGCGCTGGCGCGCGCCCAAGGTCAGGCCAAGCGCCGCGCCTTTATGCTGGTGCTGCCGCTGCTGTTGTTCATCGTTATTACGTTTTTGTGGCCGATCGCACAGGTGTTGCACCAATCGGCCTATAACCCGAAATTCTCGGACAACATGCCCAAGATTGGCGCATGGTTTGCCGCCAACCCGATTGGCACCGAGCCGGACGAGGCGGCCTATGCCGCGCTTGCCGAGGACCTGAAAGCCGCCGCCGCCGCCAAGACTGTGGCCGTCGCAGGCGAACGGGTGAATTATGAGATGCCCGGCACGCGGTCTTTGTTCACGGCAGGCGGTCGCAAGGCCAAGACGCTGGAGCCGCCGTTCAAAGAGGCGGTGCTGGCGATGGATGCCAAATGGGGCGATCCGGCGCTGTGGGGCGTGATGCGGCAAGTGTCCTCGGCCTATACCACCGATTTCTATCTGGCCGCCGTTGACCTTGAGCGTGATCCCGATGGCGCGATTGTGCAGGTGCCGGAAAATGAGCGGGTCTATGTCAACCTGTTCCTGCGGACCTTTGCGATGTCGGCAGCGATCACGGTGATCTGTCTGATCCTTGGCTTTCCGGTTGCTTTCCTGCTGTCGGTGCTGCCGATGCGCTATTCCAACTTGCTGATGATCCTTGTGCTGCTGCCGTTCTGGACCTCGCTTCTGGTGCGGACGACGGCGTGGATGGTGCTGTTGCAGGGGCAGGGTGTGGTGAACAGCCTGCTGGTCTGGGCCGGTATCCTGTCGGATGACGGGCGGCTTGAGATGATCAACAACCTGACCGGCACGGTGATTGCGATGACGCATATCCTGCTGCCCTTCATGATCCTGCCGCTTTATTCGGTGATGCGCCCGATCCCGCCCAGCTATGTGCGTGCGGCCCGCAGCCTTGGGGCAACTTCGTGGACCGCGTTCCGCCGTGTGTATCTGCCGCAAACCATTCCGGGCATCGGGGCAGGCGGGTTGTTGGTGTTCATCCTGTCGGTTGGCTACTACATCACCCCCGCGCTGGTCGGTGGGGCATCGGGGCAACTGATTTCCAACCTGATCGCCTTCCACGTCAACAAATCGAACAACTGGTCGCTGGCCGCCGCTTTGGCCACGATCCTGCTGGCCGCGATCATGCTGCTGTACTGGCTGTATGACAAACTGGTCGGCATCGACAAACTGAAGCTGGGTTAAGGGGGCAAACTGATGGCACTTCCGATTTACGCCTCGCCGGCCGAACGGGTCTGGTATTACGCCTTCCGCTTCATATGCGCGATGATCTTCCTGTTCCTGATCGCGCCGATCCTGATCGTGATCCCGCTGTCGTTCAACGCAGAGCCTTACTTTACCTTCACGGAAAAGATGCTGTCGTTTGATCCGACGGGCTATTCGATGCGCTGGTATGATCTGCTGCTGACGCACCCCAACCTGCCGACGGATGTGCCGCGCGACAGTTCATGGTGGGCGATGGTGTGGAAAGATGCGGCTTGGGTGAATGCGGCGAAGAACTCGGTCATCGTCGGCTTCTTTGCGACGATCCTTGCGACCTTCCTTGGCACATTGGCCGCCTTGGGCCTGTCGCGTCCCGAGATGCCCTACCGCCGCGCCATCATGGCGATCCTGATCTCGCCGATGATTGTGCCGGTGATCATCATCACGCTGGGCCTGTTCTTCTTCTACTCCTCCATCGAGGTGAACAAGTGGGGCGTGCCGTATCTGGGGGTCATCATGGCGCACGCCACGCTGGGTATCCCGTTTGTGATCATCACCGTGACGGCCACGCTTTCCGGCTTTGATCATTCGCTGACGCGGGCTTCGGCCAGCCTCGGGGCTTCGCCTTCGACCACCTTCTTCAAGGTGATCATGCCGCTGATCACGCCGGGCATGGTGTCGGGGGCGCTGTTCGCCTTTGTCACCTCGTTCGACGAGGTGGTGGTGGTGCTGTTTGTCGGGGCCAATGATGAACAGACCATTCCGCGCCAGATGTGGAACGGTATCCGCGAGGCGATCTCTCCGGCGATCCTGTCGGTGGCGACGATCCTTGTGATCGTGTCGATCAGCCTGCTGGCCACGGTGGAACTGCTGCGCCGCCGGTCGGAACGGTTGCGCGGCGTGACCCCGCATTAAGGCCGGTTACCGGCAAACCAAGACAGTTTGGGTGACGTGGTGCAGTTGCGTTTGATCTGGTGAGACAGGTCAGACGCAATTTGCTTTAAGGAGCATGACATGGCCGGAAATAGCTATGACTCGGGGCGGTTGAACCTGCCTTTTGTGGGAATCTCGACCTTTGGCAAACGCCCTTATGTCGAGGATTGGTCCGCGATTGCGGCGGATGTGGCGGTGATGGGCGCGCCCTTTGATTTTGGCACCCAGTTTCGGGCGGGCGCACGCTTTGGCCCGCGCGGGGTGCGCGAGGCCTCGACCCTGTTCAGCTTTGGCCACGCCGGAGCCTATGACCATGAGGACGACTGCACCTATCTGCCCGCCTCGGTGCGGATCGTGGATATTGGCGACGCCGATATCGTCCACACCGACACGGTGAAAAGCCACGCGAATATCCGCAAGGGGGTTGAGGCTATTCTGGCGGCAGGCGCGCTGCCGGTGGTGATCGGCGGCGACCATTCGGTGAATATCCCCTGTGTTCAGGCGTTTGAAGGGCAGGGCGACATTCATATCTTCCAGATCGACGCGCATCTGGATTTTGTGGATGAGCGCCACGGCGTGCGCCACGGCCACGGCAGCCCGATGCGGCGGGCGGCGGAGCAATCTTACGTCACGGGGTTGACGCAGGTGGGTATCCGCAACGTCTCGTCCACCGCGCGCGACGGCTATGAGGCCGCGCGGGCGATGGGGGCGGATATCCTGTCGGTCCGGCAAGCGCGGGCCTTGGGCGCGCAGGGGGTGGTGGACCGCATCCCCAAGGGCGCACGGGTTTATGTGACGATTGATATCGACGGCTTTTGCCCGTCCATTGCGCCCGGCACCGGCACGCCCAGCCACGGCGGCTTTCTGTATTACGAAGTGCTGGAGATGTTGCAGGGCATCGCCCGCAGCCATGAGGTTGTCGGTATTGATCTGGTCGAGGTTGCCCCGGATTATGACCACAGCGGATCGACCAGTATTCTGGCGGCGCAGGTCTTGCTGAATTTTCTGGGCTTTATCTTCCACGCAAGGGGCGCGCGCTAGGGCAGGATGTGCAGCCAGCCCCAAGTGGTAAAGATCGACAAGCCGGTTGCCATCAGCACCGCCGAGGCGTTGACGCGTTTGCCCACCCCGTAAAGGTGGGCGAACATATAGGCGTTGACGCCCGGCGCCATCGCCGAGGTGATGGTGACAGAGCGCAAGCCGTTGACATCAAGTCCAAAGCCAAAGCGGGCAAGGCTGTAGGAAATCGCGGGATGCAGCAACAGCGAGGCAAAGCAGACCATTGCGATCAGGCCTTTGTCGCCTTCGGGCCGATAGCGCCACAGCACCCCGCCCAAGCCAAACAGCGCCGCCGGAAGCGCTGAGCGGGCCATCATCTCGACCGAGGCCGCAAAGAAGCTCGGTTGCGGGATGCCGGTCAGGTTGACGATAAAGCCGACCAGCAGCCCCAGAACCAGCGGTTGGGTGAACACGCCCTTCACCACCTGCCGCACCAGATCGGCATGGCTGGCGGTGGGCTGCGCCCGAGAGCGCGCCCATTCCATCAGGATGATGCCGAAGGTGTAGATCAGCGGTGCATGGATCGAGATGATCGCAAAATTCCCCGCCAAGGCCTCGGTGCCATAGGCGCGCTCGGTGATCGGGATGCCAAGCAGCAGGGAGTTGGAGAAGGTGCAGGCAAAGCCGATAGCCACGGCATCGGGCAGCGCCCGCTTGAACACCAGTCGCGCGCCGAAAAAGCCGAAGGCATAGCAGATGAAGGCCCCGATATAGAAAGACAGCAGGAGTCCGGGGGCAAAGGCCGCTTGCAGATCCAGCGCGGCCACGTTCTTGAACAGCAGCACCGGCAGGGCAAAGCTTTGGGCATAGCGCATCACGCCATCCACGGCGCTTTCGGAAAACAGACCTTTGCGCGCAACCAGATAGCCAAAGCCGATGACGATGAACACCGGCAGGATGACATCAAGCAGCGCGCTCATGCCAGATTGTCGAAGGTCAGCACCATGCCGTCATGGGCGGGGCGGATATGGGGCGGCAGTTCCGCCGACAGGGTGGCGAAATCCATGTCGAGATGCATGTTGGTCAGCACCGCCGTGGCCGATTTGGCCCGCGCGATCCAGTCCAGCGACAGGGCCAGATGGGCGTGGGTCGGGTGCGGCTTGCGGCGCAGCGCGTCCAGAATCCAGCACTCCAGACCTTCCAGATGCGCCCATGATGACTCGGGGATCGCCACCACATCGGGCAGATAGGCAACGTCTGCGATGCGGAACCCCAGCGCCTCCATCGAGCCGTGATCAACGCTGAACGGGGTGAATGTGATCGGGCCTGCGGGGCCATCCACCGAAAACGGCCCGTCGATCGAGCGCAGGTCAAGGATCGGCGGATAGGGTGAGCCTTCGGGCTGCATGAAGGCATAGCCAAAGCGCGAGATCAGCGCGTTCTGCGTTGGCGCATCGGCCCAGACCGGCAGGCGGTGGCGCATGTTGAACACGATCTGGCGCAGATCGTCGATGCCATGCACATGATCGGCATGGGAATGGGTGTAAACCACGCCATCCAGCGTGCCGATGCCCGCATCCAGCAGTTGATCGCGCATATCCGGCGAGGTGTCGATCAGCACGCGGGTTATGGCATCCCCTGACAACCGCTCAACCAGAAGCGAGCAGCGGCGGCGGCGGTTCTTGGGGTTCGCAGGGTCGCAATCGCCCCAGTCGCCGCCCAGACGCGGCACGCCGCCGGATGATCCACAGCCCAGAATGGTAAAGCGCAGGGTCGCCATCACGCCGCCTTTGCTTTGGTGAACAGGCGGTCAAAGTTGGCGGTGGTGGCGGCGGCAAACTCGGCCTCGGTCAGACCGAACACCTGCGCGCCTGCCTTGGCGGTGAAGGCGGTATAGGCCGGTTCATTGCGCCGACCCCTATAGGGCGGGGGGGCAAGGTAGGGGCTGTCGGTTTCCAGCAATATCCGGTCCAGCGGCGCGCGGGCGAAGATGTCGCGCAACTCCTGAGATTTGGGGAAGGCGGTGATGCCCGACATCGACAGGTAAAAGCCCATCTCAAGCGCGGCCAGCCCCAAGGCTTCGGAACTGGAGAAGCAATGCATGACGCAAGTGTAGGGACGTTCGGCCATACCCTCGGCCAGTATCCGCGCCATGTCGTCATCGGCGGCGCGGGCGTGGATGATCAGCGGCAGGCCGGTTTCCTGTGCGGCTTGGATATGCACGCGCAGGCTGGTCTGCTGGATCGTGGCACTTTCAGCGGTGTAGTGGTAGTCCAGCCCCGTCTCGCCGATGCCCACAAACTTGGGATGCGCGGCAAGGGCAACCAGTTGATCCAGCGTGGCCAGCGGTTCTTCGGCGGCGCTCATCGGGTGGGTGCCTGCGGCGTAGAACACGCCGTCATAGGTTTCGGCAATCGCGCGCACTTGCGGTTCATTCCGCAGGCGGGTGCAGATTGTGACCATCCGCGTCACGCCAGCAGCACGGGCGCGGGCAATGATTTCGGGCAATTCGCCGTTGAAATCAGGGAAGTCGAGGTGACAGTGGCTGTCGACTATTTCGGGGGGCATGGGCTACCTTTGGGCGAGCGTTCCCGCCGTGGCGTCGATTTGCAGAACCATATCCATGAGAAGGGCGGCAGGGTCAAGGTTCACCGCCTTGCCGCGCCGCGCGCGGATGCCAAGGTGTTGCGCCACATCCGCCCAGACCCGCGCAGCCTGCGGGTGCGGCGACAGGCGCGCGATCAGATCGCCTTCGCCCTTTGCGGCCTCGGGCGGCAGATAGCCAAGGGTTCCGGCGCGGGCAAGGCGGGCCAGAAACAGATCGAGCAGGGTGACGATCAGTTCGAATTGTGGTCCGGCACCCTTGCCCGCGCCCGCCTCGGCCAAGGCCAGCGCGCGGGGGCGGTCAAGGCGGGGCAGGGTGGAGAACAGGTTGATAAGGGTCTGATACAGTTTCAGCCCGTCAAGATTGGTCATGCGAAACGCCTCGCCGACCGAGCCGCCTGCGAGTTCGGCCAGCGCCACACGATCTTCGGGGGCAACATCGCCGCCCGCTTGGGTCAGCGCGTCGGACAGGTTTTCGGGCGACAGCGGCCCCAGTCGCAACTCGCGGCAGCGCGAGCGTATGGTGGGCAACAGCCGCGCAGGCTGATGCGAGATCAGCAGCAGGGTCACACCCGAGGGCGGTTCCTCCAGCAGTTTCAGCAGCGCGTTGGCGGCGGAGGTGTTCATGTCGTCCACCGCGTCGATGATCGCCACGCGGCGGCCACCGTCAGCGGCGGACAGCGCGAAGAAGGACTTCATCTTGCGGACCTCATCCACCGTAATGTCCTGTTTCAGCCGCGCGGCCTTTTCGTCATAGGGGCGGCGCAGCAGGAACAGGCGCGGTTCGGACAGGGCGGACAGGCGGCGGGCAACGGGGTGGCTGTCGGGAATATCAAGGCTGTCGGGCGGCGGCGGGGCGAACATGCCGCCGTCGTTTTCCGGCGTGGCCAGCAGGAACCGTGCGATGCGCCACGCCAGCGTGGCCTTGCCCACCCCGCGCGGGCCGGTCATCAGCCAGCCGTGATGCAGCCGCCCGCCGTTGAACGCGCGCAGAAATTCGGCGTCCGCGCCGGTCTGGCCGATCAGATGGTGGGTGTTGCGCGGGTGCGGCGCGCCCTCGATCCGGTCGGGTTCGGGGATGTCGTCGCTCATGGCTGCAAATGTGCCAAAGCGGTGGCCAGAACATCCGCCGCGACGGCCTCGGGCGTGCGCGCGCCATTGATCACCGCAAAGCGTGGATGCGCCGTTGCCAGTGCCAGAAAGCCCGCGCGGGCCTTTTCCTGCACGGCGATTCCCATATCTTCAAACCGCATTTCCTTGCCCGCACGGGCCACGGCGCGCGACAGGCCAAGGGTGGGTTCAATGTCGATAAGCACGGTCAGATCGGGTTCGCAGCCGATCACCAGATCGTGCAACCGGTCCACCGTGTCGCGCAGATCGCCGCGCGTGAGGCCCTGATAGATGCGGGTTGAATCGGCGAAACGATCCGAGATCACCACCTCGCCGCGCGCCAGCGCAGGGCGGATGGTCTTTTCCAGATGGTCGCGGCGGGCGGCGGTGAACAGCAGCAGCTCGGTTTCGGTGGACCAGCGGTCAGGCTCGCCCTCCAGCACAAGGCGGCGGATTTCCTCGGCCCCCTTGCTGCCACCCGGTTCGCGGGTCAGGCACACCACATGCCCAAGCCCGCGCAGGGCATCAGCCAAAAGGCGGGCCTGTGTCGATTTGCCAGACCCGTCGATACCTTCAAAGCTGAGAAACGCGCCCGCCATCTAGCTGGCCGGAGCCTCACCGAAATAGCGGGATTGCAGCACTTGGGCGGCGGTGGTCAGGCGTTTCATGAAACCACCTTTTGCCACGTCGGCTTCGGCCACCAAGGGGATGCGGTGTTCGGGCAGATCGGGGATGCGGATCACCAACTCGGCCAGCACAGCACCCTTGGTAATCGGAGCCGACAGCGGACCGCTATAGATCACATCCGCCGACAGCCCGTCTTGGGCCATTGCTGGCAGCAGCAGTCGCACGTCTTCGGCAGGGACCAGACCGACGGTTTCGGCCTCACCCATGAACACCTCGGCGTCGGCCACCTTGACCCCAGCCTTGGCCACGGTTTTCAGCGAAAACTGCCGGAAAGCCCAAGTGGCAATGCGTTCGGCCTCTTCGGCACGCTCTTTGTCAGAGGCCAAGCCCGAGATCGCAAAGATGATCCGCCGCTCGCCCTGCTTGACCGATCCAACCATGCCATAGCCAGCCTCGGTGGTGTGGCCGGTTTTCAGGCCATCGGCCCCGATCCCCAGCTTCAACAGCGGGTTCCGGTTGTTGGCATTGGCGGGTGCGCGGTCTTTGTAGTTGAATTCGGTCTCCGAAAACACCGGATAATATTCGGGAAACTCTTCGATCAGGCGGCGCGACAGCAGGCCCAGATCCTTCATGCTCATGCGCTGTCCCGGATCAGGCCAGCCGCTTGAATTGGTGAAATGCGAGTTTTCAAGCCCCAAGGCCGCCGCGCGTTCGGTCATCTTGGCGGCAAACTCGGCCTCTGATCCTTCCAGCCCTTCGGCAACCACCACGCAGGCATCATTGCCGGAATTGACGATCATGCCGTGGATCAACTCATCCACAGTCGGGCGGTCGCCCTCTTGCAGATACATGGTCGAGCCACCCTGTGCGGTCATCGCCGTGGCATTTTCCGAAACCGAAAACGCGGTATCCAGTGTGACGCGGCCATCCTTGAGGGCCTCGAACAGCATGTTGATCGTCATCAGCTTGGACATGGAGGCGGGGGGCAGCGAGACCTCGCCGTTCTTGTCCAGAAGCACGGTATGCGTTGTCAGGTCATAGACCCAAGCCGCATTTGCACGGGTTTCAAAGGCATGGCCGGGCAGGGCCACCAGCAAGGTGGCAGCAAGGGCCGAGGCAGCAAGGCGCAGTTTGGCGAACATCGGGGGCTTATCCGCGTTTGAGGAAATAGGCGTCGGCGAAACCGGCGGCTTTGATCTTGGCCAGCATGGCGGCATCGCCACGGGCAGTCACGCTCCAAAAGACTTTGCCCTGGCTTTCTTCCTTGTGCGAGGAAACTGCGATGCCCGCCTTGGTCAGGGCATCGACCGCGCGTTGGGCATTGGACTCGATCGAGAATATGCCGATCTGGATCACCGCACCGCCGGTTGCCACTGGGGCAGGGGTTTGGGGGGCAGGCGTTTGCGGGGCGGACTCTGCCGCGACGGTTGGTGCGGTGGGGAGTGCCGGACCCTCGACGGTTTTGCCTTCGGCCTTGTCGATCGCACCGGCGGCAATCGCCGCAGTATCAAGCGGTGTCGTTTCCACGGTTTCGCTGGCGTCCAGAATCGGCTTGCTGGCATCAGTGGCCGCAGGGGCCTCTTCACGCCGCAGGGCCGTCACGCTGATCTTGCCGGGTTGCCCCGCAAGCAGGCCCAAAGCCGCCGCCGCATCCGACGAAATCTGCAGTTTCGGTCCGGGATTGTCACGCTCGCGTCGGAACAGCGCCCCGATCACGAACTTGCCATTGGCCGGATTGCGAAGGATGACCCGTTCCGGATCGACCGCATCGGGGCTTGCAACCCAGACCCCGCCCAGCGACGGCCGCCCGTCCCAAAGCGCATCGTCGGTAATCTGGAACACATCAGGCGCTTCGACATCGCGGTCGACAAGCTTGACAGAGGTGGCTGAAGCAACGGCCCGCGTCTCGTCCGCCGGAGGTTTGGCGGCAAACGGCCCCGGTTGACAGCCCGCCAAAGCCAATCCCGCGGCGGTGCCTAGGACCACAAGCCTTATCGACGTTCCTGCCATTCTCTGCCCTCAATGATGCGCGTTCTGCGGCGCGCTTGCTGTTCAATCCCGTCAGGCAAGGCCCGCAGGTCCCGCGTGACCGCCCGATTTTCCGGCTATTCTAACCGCAGGCAAGGGCCGTGGAAAGGGCGGCACGAAAGATGCGCGGAAATCGGTGTGCAACTTTGCGTCAACACCTTTCAGAATCACCGCCACCCCGCTATTCCGCACCAGCCGCCGTTGCGCGCCCGTAGTCTTTGACGTAGGGGGCAGCATAGGCAAAGGAAGTGTGGCCGAGTGGTTTAAGGCTCTAGTCTTGAAAACTAGCGTGGGTGGAAGCCCACCGTGGGTTCGAATCCCACCGCTTCCGCCATTTCAAAAATAGTTTTGATGAATAATATTTCAGGATATCAATATCTTAACGCTGTCACCAGGCGGCGTCCCGGTCTGTGCTGTATTGATTGCCTCAAATTTTGCCCCACATAATGCTACACACGAGGTGATTTGAGGGCGGGATATGAAGCTCACATTGCGCGGGAATACGTGGCATCTGCGGCGGCGGGTGCCGACCCGGTTTGCGGCAGTCGAACCCCGGCGTGAGGTCTGGGTGTCCTTACAGACCGACTCGCAGCAGCTTGCGGCCAAGAAAGCTCCTGGGGTGTGGGAAAGTCTGAGCGCGGGATGGGAAGCTCAGCTTGCGGGTCGGTCCGATGATGGTGCCGCGCGGTTTGAGGCGGCGCGCATGATCGCTGGCGGCCATGGTCTGACCTATATGCCGATCCGGGATATCGAACAACTTCCTCTGGAGGAGCTGCTGGCACGCGTTGAGGTGCTGCAGCGCCGGGATGGGTCGACGAATCTTGCGATAGCCGCTGCGGTATTGGGCACAGTCGAGGTGCCCTCGATGACTGTGTCGCAGGCGCTGGAGGAATATTGGAAGCTGACGCCGGACCGGGTCCGTGGTAAAAGCGACGACCAGAAGCGCCGTTGGGTCAATCCGCGCCGGAAGGCGGTCCGCAACTTCCTCGATGTGGTGGGTGATTTGCCGCTGGCACAGCTGAAACGCTCGGATTTTCTTGACTTCCGGGCTTGGTGGCTGGAACGGATCGCAGAAGAAGATCTGACGCCCAATTCGGCCAACAAGGATCTGATACACCTCGCGGATGTATTGACGACAGTGAATGAGCTGAAAGGCTTCGGATTCGAACTGCCAATGCATAAACTGACCCTGCAAAACGGGGATAAGAAAGAGCGCCTTCCGTTCTCTGATGACTGGATCCGCGATCACCTGCTGGCTTCGGACGCTTTGTCCGGTCTGAATGCCGAGGCGCGCTCGATCTTTTTGGGCATGATCAACACGGGCTGCCGACCCTCGGAGTTGGTGGGATTGACAGCCGAGCGCATTCGGCTGGCCCATGAGGTGCCCCATATTGTCATCGCCGCGGACGCAACACGCCAGATCAAGAACAAGACGTCGCGGCGAGAAATCCCGCTGACCGGGGTCAGCCTCGATGCCTTCCGCGCTTTTCCAAAAGGGTTCCCACACTACCGGGAGAAGCCCGCCACCTTGTCGGCCACGGTGAACAAATTCTTGCGTACGAACGGCTTGATGGAGAGCGATGAACACGTAATGTACAGCCTGCGGCACAGTTTTGAGGACCGGATGCTGCGTGGGCGGATCGACGAACGGGTCCGGCGCGAATTCATGGGGCATTCGCTGGGCCGGCAAAAATATGGACAAGCGGGTGGGCTTGCATTCAAGGCGGGGGAGCTGGCGCGCATTGCGTTCTAATGGCGGTGGATCAAGAGGGATTTTGCACGTTCCAACGCGGCGCGGCGCTCTTCGGCCAACTTCAATTCGGCCTCCAGGCGTAAAAAGACCGGCAGGTATGCGTTATCATATTCAAGCAGTTCGGCGATAATACGCAGCGCGTTTGAAATCCGTCCCTCATGCGAACCCGTGGATTTCTTTGCACGCGCCCTCGATCGTTCTGCGCTCTGCGCGCTAGGTTTGTCTTTAACACTGGGCGCCTTCGGCCCAGTGTATTGTTCTTCGCCGCCTGCCGCGGCAGTCTCTTCCGCCATCTCATCGTCCACCTCCGATCAGGCCCGATATCTTCACGGCCATTACGGAACGGTGCGACGGGCTTCTGCCCTTCCCAGCCAGACGCGGGTCTTCGCAGAGCCATGATCGCCGAAATCCTGCGGCCTGTCCTGCGAAATTTGCAGCAAAAAGCCCCAAGCCTGTGGACAACTTCGCAGGAAAGCCACTTGACGCCCGAACCCGCCACCCGCACGCACCTCGGTGCTGACCTCGGTGCTGACCTCGGTGCTGACCTCGGTGCTGACCTCGGTGCTGACCTCGGTGCTGACCTCGGTGCTGACCTCGGTGCTGACCTCGGTGCTGACCGAAAGAAGCCTGTTTTCATATGGTAAGGATGTGACTCGGAGTTATTGCCCCTTTAGGACGGACGTGGATCATCGAATTCCACAGGGATATCGGTGCTGAACGACCCGTAGGGCGATGCTTCACCGTTTGACGGCGAAGATCTTGGATCTTTCCCCATCACTTTATGCGCCGCCAGCACATCCAGCCAGTCCTTGCAGACTCCATCCTGCCCTTGAACTTGCGAAGGCGGCGCAAGCCGCTTTGCCTCAGGCAAGACGCCAAGGAGTCGAAGATGAAGCGTTTCACCACCCCGATCATTATCAAAGGCGCTGACCACCGTCCTCCCCTGTGCGAGGCGCAGCAATGCCGCTTCGGTCAGGGGGCCGAAGCCGCCGCCGGTGCTGACGTAAAGCGTGTCATCGCTGTCCTCGAACTCGGCCAAAGCCAGGGCATCCAGCCCGCTTTCCACCACGGCCATTCGAGTCGCCCGCGCCGGATCCCCAAGGACATTGACGGTCTTGCGCCCGCCATCTGCGAAGCGCGCCTTGTTCTTCTGCCCAGTCTTATCTTCCCACCGTTGCTCGAATCCCTGGATGTCACCGGTCTCCAGATTGCGATGGGCAAAGTACACCCCTCCGAAGGCGCCGACTCGCAACTCTTCCGGAAATCGTGCCAGCGTCTCGCGCGCGATGCCGCGTTTTTCCGCATAGGAGCGCTGTGCCGTGATATGTTTCGCTTCCTTCCAGCGGTTCCGCGCCGCAGTGTGATCGCGTTCTTTCGCATCGTCCCAATGTATTGGCCCCGCTGCGGATTTTGCGCCAGGAGGGGCAGCCGGGTGACCGGCAAGGTCGCGCAGGGCAGCCCTGGCATCGCCCAGCGATGCGGCAGGGTGATCTGCGAGCCAGAGATCGATGACCGATCCCGCTTTGCCCGACTTGTTCGAAACCCAGAGCCACTTGCCGTCGACCAGGCTTGCTTTGACCGTGTCCTTATCCCGGGTGTAAATCCGGAAGGCTTGTCCAATCCGATCAGAACTGTCGGGGTGGCTTTGCGATACGTCAGCCCAGCCACATGCAAAGGCGACCGTGCCAATATCGAGGCGTTTCAGCAGATCCAACTCGTGGCGGTCATTTTCTCGAAGGCGATCACGCAATTTGCGTCCCCCGTGCCTGTCATGGCGATCGACATCAGGGGCAACCTGCGGGGCCGGGGCCTTCCGTGCATCGGGCAGCCTCGCCAGATCTTCAGCTTCACCGTCACGGATGGCCAAGCGTGCGCGCTGTTCGGGCACGGAGCGGCCGGGACCGATGGCATCGGAAGCCGCCTGCGCCGCTGCACTCACCTCAATCTTTTCGGCCACGCTTGCCGCGCGTGCTTCGGCATTTGCTGCGATAGAGATTTCGCGATCTACTGAAGCCGACAAGTGTGCAACTTCGGCCTCATGCGCTTCCAGGTCGATCCGGCGTTGCCGCTTTTGGAACCGGGCCAGATGTTCATCGGCGAGAACCTGAACGTCCGGCGGAACCCCCGTCACTTCGAGGCCCGCTTTTGCCGCAGCGATGGCCATGTCGCGAATGAACGCGGCATCGCCGGTCGGCTGCACCCTCGACCAGCCCTTGGCAATCGCCATGGCGATCATCGTCGCCTGGGTGTTTACAGTGGAGGCGGAGGTGCTGAGATTGTCGCCGTGATCCACCACGGTGCTGCCGTCCCGAAAGCTGATTTGTGGCGGATGATCGGCGAGGTCGACAAAGCGGATGGCCCCGACGATGTCTGGATGCAGATGGATGCCCACATACACGCGGGACAGCAGGGTCAGCTTGAATTCCGCGGCCCGTGTCGCCTTTTCCATTTCCGGAGCCGGCCAGCCCTGCAAGCCGGCCTGCGGCGCATGGATCGGCTTCAGGTCATTGCAATATGCAGAAGGCGGAGCTTGATATTGCCCCAGTCGGGCTTCCATGCGTTTAATCGAGAACCGCGCGCCAAAGCTCGAGGCCTTTGCGAATCCCGCACCGCCTGGCGGCGCGCCGATGATCGCAACGCGGGCCCCCGAGCCGAAAGCCTCGTATCGCAGCCCAAGCCGACCCAGGGCAAGATGCAGGCCCTGCCAATCGCTCGCCGCATCCAACACCGTTGCGAACTTCTCCCGCAGTGGAACGGGCAGCGTGGCATCCAGCACCGGCACGCCGGTCCGCTTTTCCGATTTCACCTGTCCCGCCGTTTTGGACCGTTTCCCCTTTTCGCGAGCGGCGCGCTTACTCTCCCAATGCTCGTCGGGTTTCGGGACAAGCCGGGCAATTTGCCGCCCGTTAACCTCGTCGACAGCGACATCAAAGCGACCGCGATCGGCGGTCCAACCCTGATCAAGCTCGATCTGTCGGCAAGCCAGTTCCGCCTTTTGTTGGTCATTGCTTTTCGACCATGCCTTGCCGGAGGTGGGGTGCACGGTGTTCACCACAGCATGGACATGCCGGTGTTCCCGGTCGTGATGGGTGCCGATCACTGCCTGATGCTCGTCCAGCCCGAGGGCCTCCAGCATCTGCGCCATCGCGGCCAGCATCTGCTCATTGCTCGGCTGTTCATGTTCATGCCACGACAGGACCAGATGGTAATAGGGTTTTCTGACCTTTCTTGAGAGTTCCGATGTCAGCCGCATTTCCAGGACGGCGTCACGCCAGTTCTCACTAGTCAGGTTCCGCAAGAGCACTGCGCCAGCTTTTTCGCAGATATAGCCGATGCCGGGTTCAAAAGCGTCGGCCCCAGCACCAGAGCCCGGTTCCCCGGGCTTGCCAATGATCTCGCAGATCATTTCAAGCCCTCCCGAATTTCGGCCCCGAGCACCTGAACAGCGTCAAGCACTTCCGCGATGACCCGGAGATCCGCTGGCATCAATTCGGGCGTGGCCGCGCGGTTCAGCCGCTTCGCGATCTGGTTGAGATTGCCGCCGACCTTGCCCAGATGGCCCAGGGCCTTGATCTTCTGCAGCCGGATTTCCTGTCCGGTCTGGCCCAGAATGAACGCCGACAGATAGGCCTGACCGGAAGAAAATCCCGCCATCAGCGCCCGGTCTTCAAAGGCGGCACGTTCTGCGAGGGTCAGCCGCTTCGTCAACCGCTGATCCGCCTGGCGCTTGTCCGACCTTTCTTTTCCATCACCGGCCCTCGCCATCGCGCGCCTCTCCCTGCTCGCTAGGGGGCTCGAAGAGCGAGAGCTGCCGGGGGTCTTGTTTCGCCTTCTTGTTGCGAGCGGTTTTGGGCGGCGCGACCACGATCATGGGCGCAGGGTTCGTGGCGGTGGCGACACCTTGGATCGATTCCGGAGTGATTTCCGTGATGGCAGGGGCTTTGGTTGGGCAGCCCATGTGACGCAATTGGTCCTCACAGGCATCGCTGGCCATTGTCTTGAAATGGTCCCGTAGCGCCTCGGGGACCCAGATGGTCAGCCGCTCGAGGCCCGCGCCACGCTTACGGTCTTCGGAGGCAGCACAATAGGCCCGGTGGGCGGCAAGGCGCTCGGAATCCGTCTTGCGGGTTTTGGGCTTCTTTGCCCGTTTTCTGGGTGCATGTTCGGCCATGGACACAGCTCTCGCAAAAGATGGCGACGCCGGTCATTCTGACCTTGGGGGGAGATCGAGCCGCCTCGGCGGCAAGAACGTCTGATTACTTAAGGTTAACGAATCGCCCGAAGTACTGCGAGCATTGTTATTGTCCGCCGCCGTCAGACCTGTGGATAACCGAATGTCTGATTTGACCTGAGTTGCTTTTATTGGCGCAAGGGTCGGAGATTGTAACTGGCTCCCCTGCCCCCCTACCGCCCCCAGCCGGATCGTGGAGGGCTTGTCCCGACAAGTGACGGCAGAGAAAAACGTTCACCTTGGGTATGATGACCTGCTCCTCCAGTTTACACGACATGATTGCGCGCCTCGGCTGCTGGTAACACGGAATCTTCAGGGATATTTGTCCGCGACATAGCAGACCCATCGCCCATCTTGGGCAACGCCGGGTGGTTCGTCGCAGATGCCGACGGCGCTGGCAATGTAAAGATAGGTTCCGGCACCGCCGGCGACCGCAAAGACGAGCGCAAGCAGCGCGCCAACAATTCCCGACGTGATTTTCTCTCGTGCGCTGATGTTTTCCGCCGTCTTCAATGCCCGTTCGGCGACGATGCGCGACAATCTTTCAACCGCGGCCGTCACGGCCTGGGCTACCGCCGCCGCGGCGCGCCGCCCCGCAGCCTTCTCCATTTCGCGCATGCTGGCGTCCATAGTGCCGGGCAGGGTGGCCAGGGCCTTGAGGATATCGGCGCGCGCGGCGGTTGTCGTGGCGCTGTAATGGTCAAGGACCATCAACACCGGCCAGAGCTCGTCGTGCGCGGAAAGACCCAGCCCAGCTTTGACCCGAACCAGGCGCTCGCGATCCGCCGCAGTCGCGGCACGCCCGTAAACTTGTTCGAACAGCGTCGCCGGAAGGTCAGCCATTGAGCAGTCCCGCTTTTCGCAATTCGGCGGACCAGAGCCGCAGCGCCGCCTGGCCGCGCATCTTCAACAAGGCGCTCGCCGTCTCGAGAGCGCTCAGTTCGGCCAGGTTGGCTTTGGCATCGATCATCACCTCGATCACCTTTCGGTCAAGCCGAGGCATGTCGAGGATCGCCGCACGGCCGAGGTCGACCTGCCCGGACCATTTCTCGAAGCGCATGAAGGGCGCATCTTCCAGGCGGTTGTTGCGGACGATGATCCAGTCCGTCACAGAGCGAGGCATGAGCTGCAGCTCTTGATTGAGGGCTACGACGCTGTCGCGGCCCTGATCGATTACGAACAGGATCGTCAGCTTCGCTCCGATCTCGGCGAACAGCGATTCCACATCGACGGCCCCTTCAGCGGAACCGCCGCCGACCAGCCGCACGGTCATGTCCGAACCGCCGGCGGGCAGATCGACCAGGACATCGCCCGGTGTTGCGAGGAATGCCTCGCACAGCTGATCGACTCCCTCCGGCTTGCGCACGTTGATGCGCAGCACTTCGTCCGGTTTGAAATTGAAGGCGCGATGGAGCCCCGGATTTTTGGCATCGCCGTCAATCAGCAGGAGCGGCTGTCCGGCAGCGCGATAGGCTGCGGCGGTCAAGTGGGCCGTGTGGCTCTTGCCTGTGCCGCCCTTGTCACCATGGATGAGGATGAGCCGCTTCATCAGATACCCTCCGGATCTTGACGGAAATCGCTGGCGGTCCCGCCCTTGACGAAAGCCTTGGCGATCAGGGGCGGCGCGCGATCGGGGCCTTTCGCGGCGGACACCATCGGGAGCGTGCGGGATTTCAACGGAGTGAGCCCCAAGGCCTGACGGGATGCCTGCCAATACTTCTGGAAGGTCGCGAAGGTCATCCGCTCGGCCTCGGGCAGGTCGGCGATGATCGTGTACCAGATCTCCTTCAGCCCGTGCCCGTCTTTGAGCCGGGCGTGGATTTCGGGGGCGAGATCCCGGACCAATTCCCGGCGAGTCACGCTCGTTTTCTTCTGTTTCGCTATTCGTGCGAGGGACTTTTTGGCCTTCGCAACACTGTCTTCCGGGATGTCCATCTTCAGTTCCTTTCGGGGTCACCTCCTGTTCATTTGTGATCCTCGAAGCCATTCGCCAAGGCGTTATCCATATGTTCGCAAAGGGGGATTATCCGGTTCTCTAGCAGGGTATGGGGACGGGTGACCGTCCCCGCAGCGCAAGCGCTGCCCTGCTTCCGCCACACCATCATCCCCGTGCCCGGGGTGATGGCGTGGCGGAAGGCAAGCCGTTTCGGCGCCGCTGACGCGGCTTCTCGACGGCAAGAAATTCAGGGGGCGGTCAAGGACAGGAGGCTGTGGAGATCCCCTAGACCGACGTCAACTGACCGGCCGTACAAGGCAAGTCAGGATGATCGCGCGCGCCGCTCGGTCTTGGCCCCATCCACCAGTTTGCGCGGCGTCTGAGCTGGAGAGACCACCCGAGGCGTTGGCGCGGCTGATCCGGGGTCTGACGGCGTGATTCCGGCTCCAGCCAACACGCGGGTCTGGCTGGCGGCGGGGGTGGCGCATCACCGCCCCAGGAGCGTTCATCGCGGGCATAAGTCCAGAGCCGGGCAGTCTGGGTTTTGCCGGTGCCGGGGGCGAGCACGCTGATGGGCGTGTCATCGGCAAAGATCGCTTCGGCCAATGAGACATGGCGGCCGCCATGCGATACCTCCATCTGCTGCCGCAGACCTTCTCGCAGGCGCGTCACGCCTCAGGAACACATCAAATCAATGGGCTGGAACTGCCGCGAACATACAGCCTCCGCCCTTTGCGATATGTTTCTGACGCGATCGAAGCCACAGTCGGGATGGCTATCAGTGGAAGAGCACGCCTTACGCGATAATCGGCTGTCCGACCTGCAACTAAATGGATAAGATAATCCCGAGTATGCTCGGGAGGTTTCGATGCGCTGCCTTGTTACCGCTGTTTTCGCGTTGGTACTTACGTTGGGCGCGCTCGTTGAACCAGTGTCTGCGCATGGCGGCGGTTGCAGGAAATCATCTCCACCCGGCGAATGCTGTCACATGGACAATAGCGAGGGACGGGTTCACTGCCATTGAGCAGCTTTGAAGTGTCAGCCTGAAATTCTCGCACGAAACACCCAACTAGGCGACACGAGGCACCCTGCGAACAAAATTGCATCTGTGGCAAGAATGAAAGGAAGTCGTGTTCCCATGAAATCTGAGTTTCTCAAGTCGTTGACGATCATTGCCGGGCTGTTGCTCGCGTCTCCTGCGACCAGCCAGGTAGCTGTCGTTGATGGGGATACCTTTGATCTCGATGGAGTTCGGATCAGAGTCAATGGCATCGACGCCCCCGAATATGGCCAAAAGTGTGGTTCTTGGGACTGTGGCGCAGAAGCGCTTGAAGCGCTCGATCGGTTGATCCGTTCGGGCTCCGTCGAGTGCCAGGCGCTTGGTGACGATGGCTATGGTCGCGTTATTGGGCGATGCGCAGTTTCTGGGCAAGACATCGGTTCAAAGATGGTTTCTGAAGGTTTTGCTTATGCTTTCGTAAAGTACTCGGCGGACTACGTGGCTGAAGAAGAAGTGGCGCGATCACGCGAATTGGGCGTGTGGCGGGGTGACTACCTGCGTCCATGGGATTTCCGGGCCGCGAAGTGGGCAACTGCCGAGCAGGATGCACCTGCAGGATGCCCTATCAAGGGAAACATCTCAGAGAACGGTCAAATCTATCATGCGCCTTGGTCTCCCTGGTACAAGAAGACGCGCATCAACGAAGCCAAAGGTGAGCGCTGGTTCTGCAGCGAGGCTGAGGCTGTTGCGGCGGGCTGGAGGGCGCCACGTTGGCGTTGATGCCACTTTCGGGGTCTAGCAGCCACCGTAGTTCTTCTTGCCGCTTGCCGTGATGGTGTATGTCCCACCACGGGGGGCCCTATAGCATGTCCGACCGCTCGAATAGGCCGATGCCCTGTAAGTTGGGGTACGCCAGCAGCGTGACAGGCGCACCAGTCGGGCGCTTCGGGGCCTCGACGCGACTCATTTGTCGAAGCTGCAGCCAGGGGTCATCAGGCCAGAAAAGACAGAACGCGTTGCTCGGGTCCGGGCCCTTGTTGCCAATTCGTGTGCAGCAAGGAGCGCTGCAATTGCAAGTGACGTCACCGCAGAACTTTTTCAGTGGAAGGAAGTCTTCGACACGATCAAAAGCATGGCATATGTCCGCCGTTTGATCGCTATCTTTGCCGAAGCTGGCTTTGATGCGGGCTGTTGGGATTGGTTTGAGGCGTCTTTACAGCGATGGCGCAGCCAAGATGCGGCGGCAGGTTTCAGGCAGTGATGCCAGGTCCAGCCGTGAGGATAGTGCATCGGCTTGCAGCAGCTCTGGTGTCAGCCACGGGTGGAATTTCTCAAAGACCAGCGAAGGGTCGCCGCTCCAGAGGTCGGGAAGGCTGCCGTTGGCCAGCGCCCGCAACGGCTCGCATGGATCGCCATCGCCGCAAAGCTCCAGAAAGCCGTCATACTGCTGCACCTGATAGCCAAAAGAGCGCAGAGCGAGGGCAAGGGAGGTCGTGCGCACCGTGCCGCAGGCGGTGGCGATGACCGTGGTTGTTTTGCCAAGCCGCAACACGCCATGTTTGAACGGCATCCGAGCATAATTGCTGCGGGCTTGCTGCAAAAGTTCTGTGGCGGTCTTGTCGAGCCAAGCCGGAAGATCTTTCTCCGACAAAAGGGTGAACATGCGCTCGATCACCCGATCATGGATCTGGCCAGCATCGCCGCCAAAGACGGGTGGCGCGCCGGCATGGGCGGAGGTGACCATGATCACCTTATCTTCGCTGTGAACCGATTGCACCAGCCAACGCCTGCCTGAGAAGATCAGCAACATGCCGGGGGCAAGGATAGTGTCGATCGGCAGGGTGCCAAGCTCTTGGCTGCCATGGAGAATGCGGAATTCTTCCGGGGTCTGGAAGACGGCGTAAAAGCTGTGATGCTCGACCAGCTTTTCACCGATACGCCCTAGCAGCAACAGGCCGTCACTTGCTTGTTCCAACAACGCGCGATCTGGATGGCCGATGGCGCGCAACACGGCGACAAACAGCGGTTTGTCCACGCTGCGAAACGGGCCCTGGCGGCACAAAAGATCATACAACGCCGCCGCGCGGATGCCACCACGCTCGGCCACCACGGACAGGATTTGATGCACCAATGTGGACAGATGCAGCGCCCGGCTTTGTGGTGGTTCGCACCAGCCCTCAATCAGCAACTCTATCATCGCGGTGGCGCGCAGCAGACCCAGCCGCAACTGATCGGCGAAGCTGGCCTTGTGCTCCAGGCGGGACTCGACCGCATATTGCCGCAGAATGGCAGGGCGACCCGCCCGCCGCCCCGAGCGCCCCAAACGTTGGCGCAGCGAGGCCACGCTGAACGGTGCGCCAATCTGTGCCACGCAAGTCACATCGCCAATGTCGATGCCGAGTTCCAGCGTCGAGGAGCAGATCGCGGTTGTTGGCAATCGCCCGTCCTTGAGGCGCTTTTCGACAAAATCGCGATGGTCGCGCGACAGGCTGGCGTGATGCGGGTAAAATTCCTGTGGCAGGGCCTCTGACTCGCACAGCATGCGCAGACGGTCTGCATAAATCTCGACCGATTGCCTGCTGCCGCCGAATACCAGATTATCGCTGCCGCGCAGGTGTTGGAACAGATGGCCAGCGATGGCATCGGTGGTGGATTGGTCCTTCTCGCCGCCAGAGACATAGCCGCGCAGTTGCACGCGCAATTCGCCGCCGCCTTTTACCTCTATCTGCCCGACCGCTGCGGGGTCGTCGGGGTGCAGGCAAGCGCCGGCCAATGCCATATCGCCCAGCGTTGCCGAAAGCCCGATCCGGCGCAGCCTGCGCCCGACGCGCCGATCCAGCCGGTTTAACAGCGAGCGCAGCTGCACGCCGCGTTCGCTTTCTAGCATGGTGTGAAGCTCGTCGATCACCACCGCCTTTGTGGCCGCGAACAGCCGGGGAATCTCGGGGCCGCGTCGGATGAACAATGCTTCGAGCGATTCTGGCGTGATCAGCAGGATGCCTGCGGGTTGCTTGAGGGCGCGGGCTTTGGTGCTAGTCGCGATGTCGCCATGCCACGGCACCACGGGCAGCTCTGTCTCTTGGCATATCTCGGCAAGGCGGCGGGCTTGATCGGTGATCAGGGCTTTCAGCGGTCCGATATAAAGCAGATCAAAGCCGCCGAGACGCGGTTCGGTCGTCAGCACCTGCGAGATCAGCGGCAGGAAAGCGGCCTCGGTTTTGCCACCTGCTGTTGAGGCGGCGATAATCTGATCGGCCTCGCCGCCAAGGATCGCATGGGTGGCGCGGACTTGAAGCGGGCGCAACTCGCCCCAGCCTTGCGCGCGAATCCATTTCTGGATCGGGCTAGCGAGCTGATCAAAGGCGGGGGCTTGGGTCACAATGTGAAGCTGACCAGATCGTCATCTGTGGGTCTGGCACCGGCCGCCTCGCTGACTTCGGCCAGATCGTCGCCTGGATCATGCGACAAATCTACAGCCGCGATCAGGTCGGACCAAGCGGTGCCGGGGTTTTGTTGCAACACGGCGATCATGTTAACAAAAGCGGTGATGGTGTTGCGTGGAGTGCGGAAATACGCTTCGCCGATGCGGTCATGGCAATGTGCCATAAAGGCTTGCAAGGCGGCATCGGGCAGGGCGTCAGACTCGTTTTTCATGATGGCGCGGATGTTTTGGAACAACACATACAGATCTTCCTGTGTTAAGCTGCCAAGCCGGATCACCGGACCCGAAAGATCCACCAAACCATTGCGGGCGAAGGTGTTTTCGGCTAGGCGCGACTGCAACGCCTCGTAGCTGTAAAGGCCGCGACGGGTGTTCATCAGAAACTCGGGCGTGCCGCCGAACAAAAAGCCAAGATTTGTGGCGCTGCCTTGCAGAACGTCATTCAGGATGCGTAGAATCTGTTCGTAATTCGCATTGCGCGCTTGGGCAGAGCTGAGTTTGAACAGGTTGACCATTTCATCCAGCCCAACCAGCAACCCCTTATAACCCGCCGCAAGCACGAAGGCCGACATCAGTTTCAACTGATCGTAGACGTTGGCATCATCGACGATGCTTCGCACACCAAGCGCTTTGCGCGCATCGGTGCGGGCTGAAAACTCGCCACGCAGCCAGCGCAGCGCGGCCGATTTCAGGTCTTCATCGCCGGATTCGTGTGCCTCCCAGTAGCGGCGCACCACTTCGGCAAAGTCAAAGCCGCCAGTGAGTTCTTCAAAATGCGCCAACCGTTCGCGGATGATTGCACTGGTGGACAGGTCGCGGGTTTCGGCGTCTTGCTGGGATTGGCTGACAAAACGCTCGACCACGCTGGCCAGAGCGCCGCCATCAGGGCGGGTGCGGGTGGACAGGTTGCGCGCCATCTCGGCATAAAGCCCGCGCGCCTGACCGCCCGAAGCATGCAGGCGGCGATCAGGGGCCAGATCGGCGAACATCACCACCAGCCCCTTTTCCAGGGCCACAAGCCGGATCAGGTTCATGAAAAAAGTCTTGCCAGAGCCGTACTCGCCAATCACGAAGCGGATCGCAGCGCCACCATCGCCGATGCGTTCCATGTCACGCACGATCTCCTCGATCTCTTTAGCGCGGCCAACTTGCAGGTGGCGCAGACCAAGCTTTGGCACCACCCCGGCCCGAAGCGCCTGCACGATAGCGTCGCGCTCACGGGGTTTCAAATTCGACATCTCATGCCTCCATTCCTGGGCTTCCGGTCAGCTCTGCCACGATGGTGGGGTTCACCGCGTAGCCGTCATTCAAATCAAGCAGCGCCGCATCGTATTTTGCGTAGGCCCATTCGTTAACCGCCTCGACCGCGCCTTCGGGCAGCAGGGCGTGGCGGGCGGCAAGGGCGGCAAGCGCGCTTTCGCCCCAAGCAGGCGCGGAAATCACATCGCGGACAAAGGCGGCCAGCCGTGGATTAAGCCCGCCCAGAAATTGCGGCACAAAGGCGGGATTTGCGGACTCAGCTTCGGCCTCAGTGCTGAAAACCTCGCCAAGCAGCAGTGCGGCCCGCGCGGTATCGGCTTTGATGGCGGCGATGCGTGCGGGGTCGAGGCTGATACCATTGCGGGCGGCGGGGATCGTCTCACCGGAAATCGCTGGGCTGGCTGTGCGGACCGGTATCGGTTCATCGGTGACGGGGGCCGTGGTCGACCCGCTGTGCAGATCAGCATAGAGCAGCGCAGCGTCCAGATCCATCAGCGCGTAGATCCGTTCAAGCTGCGCAACTTCGCTGGGGGTGATCACGCCATCCGCGCTGGCGGTGGCGGTCAGTGCTGCCCGCATTCCAGCCTTTTGCTCGGCCGGCATAGCCGCGATCCGGCCACGCAAAAGCGTCATATCCGGTGGGACGGCAAGCATCCAGCCAAGGTTCGCGCCAAGCAGACGGCGCTCGTCGGGTGATGGGAGCGGCAGTGCTGCGATCTGTGCCACAAGCATCTCGCGCTCGTCGGCTTGCACTTTGCCATCGGCCTGGGCCACCAGCACGGCCAAAGCGATTTGTAATAGCCCGTTGCGGTAAGCCTCTGAGGCATCTTCCAGTCGGGACAAAGGAGCTGCGAGGGCGAAGATCACCACGGGCTCGTCCAGACGGGGCGCGCGCAGCGAAAAGCGCGGGTCGGGGGCCAGACCAAAGCCAATTCGGGCGAGCGCATCTGCAGCGTCGGTCAATTGCCGCCGCCCCAGCCGATCTGGCACAGCGCCCTCCAACTGGCTGATGACTTCGGTCACAGGGACCAGGCCGCGCGAGGTTGCGGTCATGGCCCAGTCTTTCAGCCCATCCAGTGCCGTCGACGGAAACTGCGCCAGCAGTTCCGCAGGCATCAGCGCCTGGGCCTCGAGGCTGTCGCGCCCGGCCGGATTGCGCCCGAGAAACCGGCTGAGCTTGGCCAGCGCGTCGCAGGCGGCATCGACGATCTGCTGCGCGGTTTCAATCGGGCTGCGCAGATTCGACACATCTGGCACCGTTTTGCCACCGGCTTTGGGCTCAAACTGCACCTCGAAATCACCAGACGCGGCGCTGTAAACCGCCAGCAAGTGTTTGCGCGGGCTCTTGACCGTAAGGCCCGCGGGGAAGCGCTGATTGAAAATCTGGGTAAACAGGGCGTGCAACTCTGGTGCGCAGCGCCGCCCGGCAGTGCGCAAGATGCGGTCGGGGTGCGCCATGAACCACGCGAACACCCAGCCTGCATCCAGCGGCTCGCCACGCGCGATTTTGGCACCAAGCCCAAGGCGCAACTGAAGCGGCAGCTCCCACCGCTGCTCAAGCGCGGGAGGAGTGTCGGGAATATCGCCATTTGAGCAGCGCGCGAAGTCGAGAAACTCGGCCAGATAGCGCTGCGCCGAGCCGTTGGTCTGGAACAGATCTTTCAGGCGCAGCACTTCAGCGATGATCTGTTGTTGTTCGACTTCGGGCGGAGCGTCGCAGAAAAAGCGCCGCTCTAGCCCGTAGAAATAGAGGAACATATACCCGACATTGTAGCCATCATCCCGACAGCCACCCGCCAGCCAATCAAGATAGGTGGCGCGGTTGGTTGGCGGGATCAACGCGTAAGACGGCCAATAGGACATGCCTGCCCCGGCAATGTCCTGACCATAGCTCGCCACCGAGAGCGTCGGGTCGATCCAGCCCTTGCCCACATCCGCTGGGCGACCGACCGTTCGGGGCGTGGGGCCGACATAGACCAATCCAGCAATCTTGCGGCCCTTGACCTCGACCATTTGCCCGGCAGGCACCCAGCCTGTGGCAATGCTGCTGGTTGCGCCAGACGCATTTTCGGCTTTGACGGGGGCCGCGGTTTTGGGCTTGCTTTCACCCCACGGCCCGCTGCTTTGGCGGACGGCAGGCGGCGGTTGCTGCGGTGTTTGCGGCACGGCGGGCGACAGCCACCGCAGCGCGCCTGTCGCGGCAAGCTGACGCTCCAGAGCCTCTAGCGTGGCCGGGACTTGCGGCGACGCTGCTGGGGACACGGCGGTTGGCTTGCTGCGTTTGAACCACAGCGCAAAGCACAGGATTGCAACGGCAATCCACGGGAATTCCGCCTGTGGGTCCAGCACAGCTTGTGCATAGAATGCCAAGACCAGTCCGGCGCAGATCAGTAAAAATGCGCGTAAACTGGGGTTCATGCCACCCACCCGCCGCTTTCCGCAATCACATGCTCGATTGCGCGCGACAAAGCCACCGAGCCGCGCAGATCAGGCACTGCCGCCGCATCGGTGCCAAACCTGAAATGGGGGACATCGCACAATCCACTCAACGAGCGATAGCTGGCCACCAATGCCAGCCTTGGCGCGTGCAGGTTCAGTCTCTCAGGGTAGGCGGCTAGGAAGGCGGCAAGAAAAACCTCGTCCTTGAAGGTGGGAATGTTGGGGTGCAGATGCCGCACCAAGGTCAGAACGGCGGGACCGCTGATCGCGCGACCTGCGGCGACCGTGCTGCCAAGGTTAACAAGGCTGCTCAGCAGACCATACTGCCCGGGGTTTGCAGCCTTGCTGAGGTGCGTGGCACCGATCCAGTCGATCAGATGATCAAGCCGGGGTCTGAGCGCCTCCTCGCGGGGAACAAGTGCCGTAACCGCGATAATCTCTTGCAGCAAAGCGGCCTGTTCGGCGGGTGGGCTCGTCTCTGTCAACAGGCGGTATTCGATGCCTTGCAGGTAAAGTTCGGCAAACATCGGGCGGAACCCCAAAATCCGGCGCGGCCCGGCCAGCCAATCGAGATAGGCCAGCCGATCCTCGCCCGACAGTCTAGAGAACACCAAGGCAGTGTCGGTCTGCGGGCTTAGATCATGGCTGCGTGGTGCGATGGCGAAGGGCAGCGCATGGGCGGTGCCTCCGGTTCCGGCATAGGTCCAGCGGGGCAGGGCGGCTTCGGAATCTGCCTGCCAGCCGACGGGCAGCGGGGCCATGTGCGGCATGGCGTCGGGCAACTCCTTGCGGATCGTATCAGTGGGGCAACTGACAAGCGGTCCATACTGCGACAGCGACTCAAAGCTTGGCGGCACGATGCTGCTGTTAAGCGCCGCGGCCACCGCTTGTGACAGCCGCATCAGGCCAAGGCCTCGGTCCTGCGGGCGGACTGAGAGGCAAAGCACCTGCCCCAGTAGCCCCGGATGTGCCACCTCGACATTTAGACGCGCGCTTTTGTCTGGCCGTGCGGCCAACAGGATGCGGATCAGTTGCAGCGCGCGGGCCAGAGCCACCAGCCTGGCCTTGGTGTCGCGCGCGCCGCCCATTTCTTCGGTTGTGGGTACAAGGATCTCGCCCTGTTCGGATTTCTTCATCGGCTTGTTTTCAAGCCAGTCATAGAGATGTTCGAGCTTGCCGTGCTCGTCAAAGCGCAAATGCCAGTCGTCAGTGCGTTGGCGCGACAGGCTGGCGCGAGCGTGCGAAGGAAGCCACAGCACGGCGAGTTGGCGCAGGACAGTGTCGGCAAAAGCAGGCATTTCGGGTGGGGGCAGGCGCGTGGTTTGCGCGTTTAGATAGCGTTTGATCTGATCGGGGCGGGTGGTTTCGTCCGTTTTGATCTGGGCCAGAATTCCCGCGTCAGACAGGCCCGCAACCGAGTGTGGGACATGAAACCAAGGGTCGGGGCGCAGGGTGGAAAGGTATTTTTGCCAAAGGTCGTGCAGGTTCCTGCGGCTTTCGATCAAATTTGTGCTTGGTGCGATCACAAAGCTGCCATGTTGCAAAGTCACGTCAGATGGCAGTGATGACGCTGGCATATTCAGCGCCCAGACCGGACCGAAAGCCGTATGACCAGAGGGCAGATTGCCATCGCGGTCGCGCATGACCAGCGGTCCACGCGCGGCGATCAGGGTTTCAAACAGAGTTGCTGCCGCGATCATGCTTTCCCCGCTGCCAAAAGGCGCTCAACCTGTGCCGCACCAAGATAGCCGGTCGGGGCGGCACCGATTTGAGCCTGCCAGCGCGCTATAGCCGCGCGGCTGCGTTTACCAAGAATGCCGTCTGCGGTGATCGTCTCGCCAAGCGCTGCGGCAAGGGCGCGTTGCACCGCCGCCGGATGATAGGCGGCCTCATCAGCGCGGGTGTTGGCAGAGGGCGGGATTTGCGCTGTTGGTGCGGTGGGGGCCGCTTGCTGGGCTTGGGGTTGTGGCGATGGCGCCGGTGACTTTGTCGCAGGGGGCGCAGGTTGCGGTTTGACCTGCGGCGGCGGCGTTGGATCAGCCGTCCCGGCATCCGTTTGGCGGGATTTGCCATCGCGTGCCAGATCACTGATCGCCGGGGCGAGGGCGATGGACAGCAGCTTGCTGTCGTCGATCAGAAACACTTCACTGCCGTCTGGGCGCATCACATGGCCGCGCAGCGATGCTGTATTGCCGCCGGGTTCTGCCGCTTCGATCGCACCGTCTTGCAATAGGATTGCGTCCTTGGTCAGGGAGATCATCAGCTCGGCAGTTGCGGTGGCACCTTTGGACAGATTGCGCGGATGGTTCTGGATGTCATGGCGGCTTGCCCAGAACAGGCTTTGGCTGGCATCGGCGCAAACAATCATCGCCTGTTGGCGCTGGGCCGGGCTGTCGATCAGGGTCGAGAGCCAGCCCGCGCCACCGGGCTGCACGCGGGCAAGACGACTGCCTTCGGGCAGATTTGCCACGATTTCAGCCAGCGCCGGGCAGGCAAGCGCAGTATTGGGCAAGGCCGATGCGCTGCCCTCCAGCAAAACAGTGCCTTGCGCGCCGATCCAGACCGGCGCTCCACTGGCGCTGCGGCCGAGGATACCCGCGTCGGCGAAAGCATAAATCCCGGTGGGTTGGCGCGTGTCTGGGTCCAGCACCAGAACACCGTCGCCTCCCGGCACCAAGAGCGCACCGCCCGCAGTCTGAAGCGGCGGGCCGTTCAGTACCAAATCCTTGAAGCGGCCCTTGATAAGCTGCCGCTCCAGCGGGCTGCCGTTCAGACCGATACCCTCGGCATTGGGGCGGTCTGTTTGCTGCCACCAGCGCCAGATCGGATCAGAGCCGTGGAACTCTCGGCACGCGCCTGTGGCTTGCACGCCGTTACCGCCCGACCAGAACTGGCTCTTGCCACTGGTGAGATCAAAACACAGCCCCGGCTTGTCATCGCGCGGCGACAGATCCCGCTTCAGATTCAGCACCTGGCGCGGATCCAGCGGCAGCTTGGGTCGCAACGTGGCCTCTAGAACGGGCGTCCCGGCAGGCGCGCGCCACCAGCCGGTATCGGTCAAAAGCTCGGTCTGATCTTGGAAAGGGGCTGCAAGGGCGCGGAAGCTGTCGAAATCGAACCGCCCCGCCGAAAGCCGCGCGGGCTCGTCGCGGAAGCTGATGGTAAGAGCTGCGGGCGTGCCATCGGGGTTCATCGTCTTGGCAATGCGCCACAATCCTGGCACATCGACCAGCGCCCTTTCACTCGCAACGGCTGCAACCTGGGCAAATGTTGCGATGTCCTTCGCGCCATCGGTGACACCCTGCAACCAGCTGCCATCGCGGCAATAGAGCCGCAGCGGTGCGCCCGATAGCGCAGCAAGGCCATGGCTGCGCCCATCAAGCGTCTCGACCGCAGTCGGGGCGCAGTTTGACAGATCGTCGGGTGCAGCAGCTGCCATCACCACCAATGCGGCGCTGTCCAGCCGCCCGCCCGGCGCATCAACCACGCCTGCATCGGTGACGCTTTGCAATCCGCCGCGCCATGCAATTGCGCGGGGCTGATCCAGCGCCAGCCGCCCAGCCGTCCAAGGCGTATCCTGCCAAATCAGCGCCAGCGAAAGCGTCTGCGCCTGCAGCGCCGTGTCCTCCAGCCCATAGCGAAGCCGACCGGTTGAAAGCACCACCCGCCCTGAAGCCCGCTCCGTCAGACCTGCGGCCTCGTCTGCGCCAAGGGCTGCGAAAGCGCCTCCATTATAGTGCAAGACACCTGATCCGGTCAGGGCGTAAAGTCCCGCTTGCAGCTGCTTGCCGCCATTCAGAAGCGCCGGTGTTGTAAGGCAATACAGCGATTGCAGACCCGGCACCGCTATTTGCTGATTGCCGATGCGCACCACGTCTGTGTTGCGCCATTGCTCGACCGTGGTGCCAGCACAGCTTTGCCGGTCTGCAAGCAGGTCATGCGGCAGATAGCCCGAAAGCGGCTGCGGCACATCCATCGCGCCACCACCATCCAGCAGATATTGCCCGCTGACCCGGTTGCTTTGCTTGGTCCAAAGCCAGTAGGCATCGCGCGCCACAAAACGCTCATCAAGGCCCTGTGCCAAGGTGCAAGTCTGTGGCGTAGCATCAACGGCTGTTATCTCGACACAGCTGCCATCGGCAAAACTCGCCTCGATCCGGTCTGGCGTGGCGGCGGGTCTGCCAAGGGCTGTGACCGCAGCGGCGTTGCGATCTGTGACAAACAGTTTGCCATTGGCAAATCCTGTGCCAGAGCTGATCAGATGGCGCAAGCCCAGCCGCGTGCCGATCAGTATATCCGCATCTCGCGGATCGCTGTGCAAGGCGGTGACGTGATCGAAGGGCATTGCCGATTGCGCCTGCCAGTCAAAGCTTTGTGCCACCTGTCCACCCGCGACGACATCTGCGTCGATCGTCGCTCGCGGGGTGGGTTCGAAAGCCAGGGTGATCCCAGCGGTTTGCGCGGCCAAGCGTTGCTGCCAAGGACGCTCATCAGCGGCGGGTGCGCGCCATTGCTGTCCTGCGATGTCCCAGACCTGATACGCATCGGTGAACAGCACGTAACTGCCCGGCGTAACGCGGCGCGAATCGAGCCGCCCGCCTGAAGGGGCTGGCGCAACCGGTGCTGCGATGCTGCGCAACCCGCCGACATCCGTGGCGGCATGTGTGCCTGCGCGGGTCACCGCAACGGCGGTGCCGGGGGTGGCGGCGAAGCCAAGCAGCTGGTCGATGTCAAAGTCGAGCCCTTGCCGCGCAATGCGCCAATCCTCTGTCGCGCCCAGCGTTATGCGGCCATCGACCCGGTCCCAGACCCGGGCATTCTCTTCCGCTAGTCGCACATTGCGAAACGGGGCTGCGGTGGCGGCCCAGCGCGCGCCCGGCGCCGCCGTTTGCAGCCAGCCCAAGGCGGTTTGCGCAAAGGTTTGCCCGGCCTCTGCCTCAAGCCGCAAAGTTCCCGGCGCAGCGGCTATGCCGCCTGCCAGCGACTGTACCGGAACAAGCCCGACTGGGGTCAGATAGAATGCCCCCATCGGACCCTGCGCGACAGACAGCCGCTGATCATGCAGAAAGCCGCGTGTTGCCGCGGCATCCACGCTTTGGCCAGCCACTGTGAGCGATGCGGTGACGCTCTGGCGGAAAGGCTCGACGGTAAAATCCAGATCCGAGGCGGTGAAATTGCGCAGGCCCATGGTCGTGGCAGCCGCGCCATCCAGCGCAGTCATGCCGCCGCCCGACCAAAGGAACTGGCCCTGGTCAAGCGCCAGCGGCAGTTGTGCCGGTGCCAGTGCTACGCTTGTCATCGTGTCGCCGCGTTGCTGCCAAAGCCCAAAGCGGGTCAGCCACGCCACCGCGCCATCGACCAACTTCGCCCCGCGCGCCTCTTGCATTGGCAGAAAGCGGCCGTCCTGAAGCGCCTCGGTGATCGGCAGGATGACCGGATCAGAGGATCCAGCAAAGCGGATGGCCTTGTCAGAGCGCTGCCACGTGATCCAATCCAGATTGAAAGCTGCCAGCGGTCGTGCGGCCAGCAGATCAAGTCTGACCGACTTAGCTTGCCCGCGCAGAGCGTCGCCGTTGATCATCGGCGGGTTCAAATATGAGCGGCCATCGACAAGGCCATAGCCGCCGTTCGGCGCAGAGTCGCGCATCGAGACAGGTGGCTCTGCCATCGCGGCGGGATTGGTGTCGGCAACGGCGGTTTCGTCGAGGGTCAGAGTCACATCGCGGCGGCTGGTCATAATGGTCAAAGCGCCCGAGCCTGTGCGGGCCAGATCCATCATTTGCTCGCCTGCATCAAGGTGCAGCGGCAATATCTCGGTCTTGACGCAAGGCTCTGGATGCGGCGGGACAGGCGGCAGTGGTGGCCCGATGAAATCCACTGCTGGGGACGGCGGTTGCACAGACGGCACCTGGCATTCATCGCGGGAAAGCCATTCTAGCCGACCGTCGGTGCCGGCGCGCAGCCAGTGTGGCGGCGTGGTCGTGACTGCACCGGGCGCGAGCAGGACGCTGGCGGTATCAGGCGCAAACACCAGCACGGGGTCAGAAACGGTCAAACCATCCGCCGCTATGGCTTTGCCCGAACCGGTCAGAACGCCGTAGCCCTCTACCGTGAAATGGCTGCGCGCCACTGTCTCGTTTGCGAAGGCTTTGGGCAACTGCGGCGGGATCAGTTGCCCGTCTGCGATACCAACCACTACCCCGCCCGCTGCTGCCGCTAGTGCGCGGCCTGCCGGACGCAAAGCATCTACCGAAGCCAGAAGGCGCGTGGCCTGGCCATCCGCCAGCAGCCACACATCTCGGCCCACCCCCTCCCAGAACAGCAGAGCTTGGCCGTTGCGCAACAGCCGACCCGCGGCCGTGACATCCGGGCCTGCGATCTGCGCAAGCGGGCGGCTTGCCGGGTCAAGCAGCCAAAGCGCGGTCTTGGTTTGCAAGGTGCGGCTTTCGGTGTCGAAGCCAAGCACATCCTCGGCTGCCATCGGCATCGGTGGGCCTGCAAGTTGTGTGCAATCGGGCGTATCCCCCATGCGCAGCGCACAGCGCCATGTGATCAGATCCTGATCAATCCGCACCAGTTCGATGGCGTCTTTCTCGCGGACAAAAGCAAACGCGCGGTCGCTGCCGGGCGTGTAATGGGCGGCGACATTTGCCAGATCTTTCCCAACGCCCGCATCCGGTTTGATACGGTGGATACTCAGCGAAGTGTTGGCCGCGCCATCCGACAAGATCAGCGCACCATCGCCCTGATCCGCGCTGAGCTGCCAACCGCTTTGCGGTGCGGACAGGGCGATATCCAGATTTGGCGTCTCGGCCCCCGCTTGATAGCCCAGTAACCGGCGATCGGAGAGAACGAACACCGACTGCTCAAGCTGCACGATGTCGCGGATATCGGCGGGTTCAATCGGGATCAGCGGCAGAACCGGCCGGCGCACCGCCGTAAAGGTGATTTGCCTGTCGCCTGGGCGCAGAGTGGCGGTCAAAAGCTCGCCAGTGCTTTTCCAGATCGACAGCGCCGTTACATCAGAGTCGTGAACAAGGTCGATCTGCGCAATCTCATCGGGCGCTCCCTGAAACGGCAGACTGCTCCAGACGCGGCTTGGTAGATCATACTGCCAAAGCGCGGCAGAGGTCAGCAGATCAACGCCGCGACTGGAGGGATAGGCGCGCAGCACCTCGGCCATGACCGGGCCTTCGCCGGGTCGGGGGGCCATACTGGTGATGTTGCCCGCCTGCCAGCGCAACAAAGCGCCGTCTGCTGCCAGCAGCAGCACCGCGTCTGTGCCATCGGCAAGGCTGGCCTGCCGCCCGACGAACGCCTTTGCCCAAGCGATGTTGACCTCACCGATTTCGCAAGAGCTGATATCTTTGATTGCGCTGATCGGCACGGATTCCATGCCATCAGGATCAAGCCGAACCAGATGATCCCCCAGCTTCAGCAGGCGGCTGTCTGCACCGCCGCCTAAGCCTGTGGCGGGCAACCAGCGGTGCAACGCGGGCTGATAGATGCCGGCCCCCGATTCGCTGCGTACCAAAAGCCGGTCCGCGTCCAATGGCACCACATCGCGGACCTCTCCAACCGGGGCCGCTACGCCGCGATACAGACAACCGCCGCTGTGCGCGAGATAAAGCTGCCCGCCGCCCGCGTCCCCCATGGCGACCGGGCCAGAGTTGCCCATCCAGCCTTCGACGAACTGCGGCCCGCCGAACAGCTGCGTCTCGCCAGAATACACCCCGCCGCTGTTGGTCCAGATGGGTTGATCGCCTGCCACCCCAAGCAGCTCTGCCTGCTGCCCCGGCATCTGCCATACACTGCCAAAACCGCGCAGATCAGGTTGATATGCCTGCACCGTGTCATCCGAGGCAAGCAACAGCGTGCGCCCATCTGACAGCGCATCCTGCGTATCCGACAGCCCGAATGCTGCAAGATTTGGACCGCCAGAAATCGGCTCCCATGCGGAAGTCCCTGCCCAATGCGCCATGCCCGCGCTATCCATCACCGCAAGCCCGCCGTTCACGAGGGCAATATCGGTAAGGCGGCGCTGGGCCGGGCCAGTCGCAGGGCCAAGCCAGCCACGCTGGGTGGCTTCATAAACCCAAAGCGCGCTGCCGTTGGTGAAAACCGTCTTATCCCCTGCCGATGCCATGCTCACAGGTTGCAGATTTTGAGCAAGCGGATCGCCGATCAGGGCGGTGACCGGTGTATTTGGCGTGGCTGTAACGTGAAACACGCCGCCCGCCTTGCCGATCAGATCGACACCACCCGGCACAGCCCGCGCTTGAATGACAGCAAGGCCGGGGCCGCCGTAAGCCTCGGCGACGACAGATTTATCGGGGAAATCGCCCGAGATCGTCAGCCCGGTGACATCGCCTCTGGCCCGAGAGACGATCCAGACCCTGCCAGCATCACCCCCCACAACAATCGCGTCGGCCAGCGCCATCGGTGGCAGCGCCGCCGCAGCGGTAAAGCTGTAGCGACGTGCTTTGGTGTCATGCACAAGCACGCCATCAGGCCCAAGTGCCACGAACAGATCCCCCAAAGCCACCGCAGCCGAGAACCGCGCGCCGGACGGCGCGCCAACATCCGTAGGTGCCAAAACTGTGACGGTGCCGGGGGTCAGCGCGAGAATTTGCCCGTCACGGCCCAGACCGAACAGCGCATCGCCGTCTCCGGGCAGGATCTGACGCAGCGGGGCGGCGAGTTTGCTTTCTGCGCTGATCTTGCCATCGGTAAAGCTGATCACCCGGTCTGGCAGCGCGATATGAAACTGCACACCGTTGGCAGTAGCGAAAAACGCTGTGGGTTGCTTGGGGTCGATCAAAAGCCAGTGGCGCGCCTGCGCGTCATAGCGATGCACGCCAGAACTGCCGATCGCCAACAGATCGCGGCCTTGCCGCACCACATGTGTCAGCCCACTGTCGTTCAGATCAGCATTCACCTCGGTTTCAGCCAGCAGTGCCAGCGTCGTTGTGCCTGCACCGATCCGAAGCACCGAGAGACAACCTGTCCCCCCTGTCGCACAAGCGCCGCGCCGCAGCACAACCAGCCCATCCGAGGCGCTCAGTGCCATGCTGAGAATTTCGCCCTCGGTGCCAGAAACCGGAGCGCCGCCCCAGTCCGTCCCACCCAAGTCCGCCCAATTTTGGCTACTCGCGATGCGGTGCAGGCCCCGCGCGCTGCCAATCCAGAAGGCGTTGTCATAGTAAAGCGGGCCTTGCGTCACACTGCTTAGGGCCGGGCCGCGCTGCCAACTGCCATCGCGCTGATCAAACAGACCCAAACCCTGCGCTTGGGCATCGACCAGCACCAATGCGCCGTCATCCGAGGCCGCCCAGCCGCGCACATCGGCTTGCTCGACGGGGCTGCCATTGGCGCCAATAAAGGCCATATCGCCAAGGATGACTTGCCAATCCCCACCACGGCGCTGGGCAAGACCGCCCTGCGCCGTCAGGGCATAGCTGGAGCCGCCCTCCGCGCAGACCGGGGTTGTGCAATCGGTGGCAAGCAGCGACAGATCACCGGTCAGCAGACCGCCACGCGGCAAACTTTCTGCGGAAAACCTGCGGCTCGTCATGTCGAACACATCGACCGAGCCATCTTTTCGCCCAATCAGCAGATCATCGCCCGCTGTGACCAGATCGACCATCGGAGCCGGGTTATCACGGTAATCGTTCAGGATGCGCGGGTCACTGATCTCGACCAAAAGCGGCGGGTCGAACCAGCCCGAGGCGACACTCCACGCCGCCAAGCCAAAGCCTGCGACACCGCCCAGCGCCAGCAATCCGGCCACCACGCTGCCCAAGCCAAGATCCAGCCTCTGGCGCGGTGAGGGGATGCGCAGGGCGGCCTCGGCAGCATCAAGCTGACCTTCGCGGGCGGTGTTGCGGGTTTGCTTCAGACCGCTCATGCGTCACCGCCGATGCTGCGGGCAGGCAATCCAGCTGCGGCGCGCTCACCCATTGTGCGGTGCATGGCAACGCCGGGCAGCAGACCTGCCAGCCATCCAGAGCGGTCAGCGGCAAGCGCGCGTGTGGCAAGACCAGATTCTGCGCGCGCGGCCCAGAATTCAAAGTCGATCAGGGTTTCAGCCTCGGCCAAATCCACGCGCCGGGGCGTGGTGTGATGGCGCAACCGTGCCCAATGCGTGAACCAGGCCTGCACCAGATCCTGCCGCTGCAAGCTGTCATCTCGCGCCACGCCCAGCGTCGCCAAAGCCAGAGTGACAGGGGCCACGACACCCTGCCGGATCTCTGCCAGCAGTGTTTCAATCGACTGTGGCGTGATCAGGGTCAGCGCCTCAATCCGATCCGTCTCGGGCGGCGACCAGATGCGCTGCACCACCGCGCGCCAATGCGCGGTGACCTCAGGAGGGGCGACAATCGCAATCAAGGCAAGCGCCTCGGCCACACGGATCTGCGTGGCCTCTTCCTGCGCGCGCAGATAGCACAATTGGCTTGCCGTGCGGCCAAGCGCGGTTGGGTTCAGCTTGCCTGCAACTTCGGTTTCGGCAACAGCTTTGGCGGCCGTTTCGGCACGCAGCAGATCGGCGCGCAGGATTGCAACCAGCAACCCCTCGCGGTTGCGCCCCCAGCCAAGGGCTTGTTGGAAACCCAGCAAGGCACCTCCAGCCCATGAGTTCAAAACCAAGCGCAGCACCGCTGCCTGCAAATAACGCATCGGCTGCGCCAGCCCCAGAAATTCGAGCAGGACCGCAACGCTTAGCACTGCAATCGGGGCGAGCCATATCAGGGACCAGAACCCCGAGCGCACCCATATCCGCGACCAGAGTGGCACCCAAACCACATCATGCAGCAGATACAGCAGCCACCCCGGCCCATCCTGTGCCAGCGCTTCGGTGGCCGTCAGCCAAACCAATGTTGCAATCACCAGCACCACGGCGGCCACCCCGCCACGCCGTATATGCCAAGGCCGCTGCCGGACTGGTGCGGCAGCGGCCATGTCGATCAGGGTGGAGCGGCCTTGTCGGATCATTTCTGCACCGCCGAAGGCGAAGTCGCGGGGACTTGCGGCGCAGGCATGATCCCAGCACCTGATTGGCCCGTGGCTGGGGCCGCGCCTTCGGCTGTCGGTTGGGCGGCGGGCAGGGGTGGAACGCCGGGTTGGTTGACGGGTGGGGTGGCGCTGTCGGGTTGGATCACCGCAGGACCAGCGGGCGACGGCGAGGGGGCAGGTGCGACAAGGTCGCGGGCTTGTTCCATGAGCCACGCACTGTTTTTTGCCGTCCAAACTATTCCGGCGATAAGCAGGCACAGCAGAACAAATCCAAACACAAAAACGCGCGCGGCGCGCCAGAACAGCCGCAATTGCAACCAAAGGATGTGCCTCTTCAATCCCCGGCTTGCGGAATTTGCCTCCCGGCGCAGTGCATCGCAGGCGGCTTGCATCTCGCGCACCGGGTCTTGTTGTTGCAGGCTGTCCTCAACTCTGCGGCGCAGATGTGCCAGTTCAAGCCGCTGCTGGCTGGCCTGTGTTGTCGTCTGAGCCGCCTGGGCAAGCACCGCTGGAATAGCGTCGAGACTGGCCAAGGCCTCGCGCAGAGCCTCTTCCAAGGCTTCAGGGGAATGCACGCTCATCGACGCAGATCCCGCATCAGCGCCTGCATCCGCGCGGTGAGGCTGGCGATTTCATCGCGGGTGTTCTGAAGCAGAAGCTCGCTGCTGTCATGCTCGGCCTGATACCGTTCAAAGAACGCGATGCGGCTTTTGCCCAGCGCGGGGATACTGTCGCCCATCGCGTTCAGATCGGCGTCCATGCTTCCGACGGCCATACCAAGGCCATTCACCGCCTGTGTCACTTCCACCAAACGCGCCTTCGACATTGCAGTGAACTGGCGTGCTGTTTCAAGCTTCGCACGGGTTTGGCGTACCTCAGAGGCGACGGCATCGGTCAGCCGGTCAAAGCAATGCAGCAACTCGACCTGCGCCTGTTCCCACGAAAGCTTTAGTGCATCGACTTCATCGCGCATGGTTTTGCGCAGATCGCGCGCTAGTTGCCCTGCATACAGCGTTTCGGCCAACTCGCGGCGCTCTTCGGCACCTGCGGTGCGCGGCGAACTGGCAAGAATATGCTCGTTAATCCAGCGCAGGCTGACGCGCAGCGGCGCAAAGCTGTTCAGGTCAATCAAATCCACGGCTATTTCATCGCCCCCCCCGGCATTGCCACCAAAGACAAACGCCGGACGCGCGCCGGGGGCGTCAAGCACGGCAGAGCCATCGGCGAACAGATTGCCCAGCACCAGCCGCAACGTCCCGGTCACAAAGCTGCCGAAGCTGTCAATATAGGGCAAGATCCGCGCGCCCTGTGGCACAAACACCATCGGCTCGGCTGGATTGTCATTGCGGGCTTCCTCGGCATGCGGGTCAAGCCAGAAAGCGATTGGGCTGTCATCGGTAACAGCGCGCCAATAAAACTCTGGCAGCATGCCTTCGAAGTGAACCCGCTCGGGGTCATAGTAGACGTAATGCACGGGTTCGGCCCGCCCGGCGGCATGGGTTGCCGCGTAGAACAAGCCCGCCTCTTCGCGCAGGGCGCGTGGCATTTTGCGCAAGCCATCGACCAGCGCAGGCAGCTGCGCATCGCTAAAGCGCAACAGCCGAAGTTGCCGGCGGCCCATCGCTTGGATAAGCGCAATCCGCGCCTCGCGCTCTTCGATCTCGGCGCGCAGGCGTTCGATGTCTTCTTCACTGCGCGAGATTTCGGGGATCTGCGCCAGACTGATCTTGTAGCCCAACGGAAAGCGCCGATCATTCAGCCGGGCGTTCAGCGCCTTTTGCGCCTCGATATCCGGTCTGACGGTGAGGCGCGAAAACCGCAGGGCAGGGCCCAATTGATCTGCAAGATCGGGACCGCTGATCGTTTTGGCCAGCTCGCTTGCATCGGTTGGAATGACCGGGTTTTGGAGTGCTGCCGGATCAGGCGGCAGCCATATCAGTTGACCCGCGCCCGTGGCATCGGCCAGCAAATGCAGATCACCGGCACGGGTTATGATGCTGGCATCTGCGAGGCCGTTCAGAAGTTCGGACACCAGATCAAGGTCTTCCTCGGCAAAGGCTTTGTCCTCGGGCAGCCAGATCGACATCGCAGCCAAAGAATGCCGCCGCAGTAGGCAGACGCCTTGCGGCAACCCGCTTGCGCGCAGCCCCAGAAGCGTGGCGCCGCGGCTGGGGTCATCGTCCAGATCAAGCAGCGTGACTTGCCCATCGCCTGCAAAAAAGCGCGCATCGCGGCTGCGTCGCACGATGGCCGCAAAGGCGCTGACGTGGGTTTCGGCGGATGTGGCGGCGATGATCGCGCGCAATGGCTGCTCGGTTGCGTCGGCGTCGCCCGCTTGCTGCGCGGTCACAAGGGGGGTGATCACCAACTGCCAGATGAAGGCTAGCACAGTCTCGGCCAGCGCGGGCTCATCGGCAAGGTCGCGTTGCTGCAACGGCAGGTTGTCAAGCTCATTTGCCGCGCGACCGGCAGCGACAAAAGCTTGGGCCAGCCTGCCGCGCACGGGATCAAGCGTGGTCGCATCCTCGGCGCGTGGCAGCAGCACAACCAGACGACCCTGCGCTTCAAGCCGCAAGCGCAGATCATGCCCACTGAGCAGTGCGAAATGCGGCGCAAGCGCCCGCAGGAACGGCGCGACCGCTTGCGCCCGAAGCGCGGGCAGCACCCAGACATCACGCTTCAGCGACATCGAGCGCCTCCAATGACACGTCCATCATCCAAAGCACCAGCTGTCCCATGAACGCCGCGAGCGCGTCGTGCATGTCGGCGGTTCCGGGTTGCGGCGGCTGCAGCAGCAAGGGCTCGCGGCCATCGGCGAGCGCCACAAGCTGCGGTGGCGTCGTGGAGGTGCCGCTGTGCCATGTCAGGCAGGCGTGATGACAGCGCCCCAGATCGTGACCAAGGGCGGCCAGTTGTTCGGCCCGCAGTTCGGCCCAATCGGGATCATGTCTGCCACGATAGGGCTGGCTGACCAGCACGCAACGCCGCCCGTAATCCATTGCCAATCCGCGCATATCGCGGCGTGCGGTGCTAGCGACCTGCCCCATCCCAGCTTTCAGTTGCATCAGCATCCGCGACGACGGAGTCGAGGTCCGGTCCGGCGAACCGACGTTCAGCACCGCCGCATGGGCCGGAAAAAGCCCCGAGCGCATCATCATGTCGGCCCGCACCTTGCCCGCGATGCCCAGCGGTGGCAGCTGCACTCCGCCCGGAAGATCGGGTTGGCAATTCAGCGCGACCGGTGGCCCGCCGTTTTGCGACCAGACCAGATCCGAGTTTTGCAGCCCCATCTGGTGCAAAGCCACCCGCAGCCGGATCGCAGCATCGGCCCAGGCGGCCTTGACCAGCGTGCCCATGCCGTCACCGACTTCGGCCTCGTGCAGCGTCATCGACAGCAAATCCCGCTTGGGATCACGGCGCGGCGGACGGTGACGCACTAGCAGTCCCTCGTGCAGCAGTTTGTTGGCGATGAGGGCGCGGCCTTGGATTAACTCGCTGAACAAAGCATCAGACAGATCCTCAAAGCTGTGCGATTGCCTGATCCCCGCAACGCCGCCCTCTTTCGGACGAATTCCAGCGCGGCGCTGGGCCGACAAATGCCGGGCTTTGCGCCGGGGTTTCTCGCGCTGCAAGGCAATGTCAAACTGCGGCGGATGCAGAAAAACCAGCGCCGCAAGGGCGGGATCACATTCGGTGCTTGGGGTGACCGCAACTAACCGTGCGCGGGCACGGGTGGCTTGCAGCGCCGTCTGGTACAGATCAAGCGCTGCATGAACCCAGAATGCGCGCCCCATGATCCCAAGGTCTGACAGCGCGGCGTGGGTGTGGCGCTGAACAGCACCCTCTGCCGGCACAAGCGCAGCTTCATCCGCCCCCCCCAATGCGGCCCCGACCAGCGGCAATGCGCCTGCCAGATCCGCCGCTTTGCGCAGCACCGGCTCTGCGACAACCAGAAGGAAGCGGTCCAGTGCGCCTTTCATCAGGCTTTGACTGGCAAGCGCGCCCGACAACCCAAGCGCACGCGCCATAAGCCCAAACGCGCGACCCCAGACCGGATCAAGCAGCGGTTGCCGTGATGCCAAAAACTGAGCCAGCGCCACGGCAAGCGCGGGCGGCAGCGCGATATGGCGCTGCGCGAAAGAGGCTTGCAAATGTGCGGCGTCAGAGCCGCCCGCCGCCGTTCTGGCACCAAGAAGAACTGTCGCCGCACTCATTCAAGCAACAGGTCTTGACGCATTTTGGCGACCGTGCCGGGATCAGCCTGATCCAGCCCGTAATCCAGCAGCACCCCCAGATCGCGCGGCAAAATCTCGGCAGTTGCTGCTTTGTTTTCCGCGCAGCGCAGCAAGGCCTGCGCCAGAATGATCGCCGAAAATTTGACCAGACGGCGGTTTGACATTTCGGACAGCTCTTTCGCCCGCGCTATCGCCACAATCGAAGCAAGCTGTGCGACGGTCGGGCTGGTCGGATCAATCGAAAGCTTCTGGTTGGTGGTTTGGGTTTCGATGCTGGTGCGATACCGCTCCAGAGCATCGGGAAGCGCTCGGAACGCGCCACGCTTGGTGTCTCCGTGGCTGTGGGTTTCGGTCCATGCCGCTTGCAACAAGCGCGCAATTGGTTCGTGACCGGCAGCGGCATTTTCCATTCGGCAACGCAACACGAAACGGTCATAGACCGCGCCCAGGCCGTCTTCCCGCGGTGGATGGTTGGTGGCGGCGAACAGCATCTTCATCGGCGTGCTGTAAACCATGCCGCGGTCGTGAAACTTGCGTTCGTTCATGAAGGTCAGCAGCGCATTCAGGATCGCCGACGAAGCGTTGAACACCTCGTCCAGAAACACCACTTCGGCGCGCTGCATCTGGCCGGTGACGTTGCGCTCCAGCACTGGATTGCTGCCCATCAGCTTGGCAAGGTCAAAATACCCGAACAGCTCGGAGGGTTCGGTGAACTGGGTCAGCAGATACTCAAAATAACGCTCGTCCTTGGCACTGCCCGCGTCATCGGCGGCGTTCACCACGTCGCGCGGGTCGTGGTCCAGCACGCCGATCAGGCTGCAAAACGCACGGATCAGGCGGGATTTCGCGGTGCCGGGGGGGCCGATCATCACCATCGCCTCGCCAGTCATCGCCGACAGCATCATGCAGCGCACCGCCGAATCCATGCCATAGAACCGCTTGGCAAGCACGGTTTCCAGCCGCAGCACTTCGGCCAGAAGATCGCGGTTCTGGCTGTAGATGAGGTTGACATCTTGCTTGTTAAACATGCTTTTGCTTTCCGCCTGACGCTAAGGCACGAGATCAAGGATGCTGTCCCAAGAGCCGGGCAGCATGTCGGTTTCAGGCGGATATTCGCCGGGCGCATCGCCGAGCCGCCACTTGACCCAAGGCAAGGTGGCAAGTTCTTCTGCGACAACCCAAGTCGCGGCCGCCGACATCCGCCGCACCAGCCATTGGTCCCATGGGTTCAGCGGCTCAACCACGCTGCGCAAAGTTTCGGCGACGCTGCGCAAACGGCTGGCCAGCGGCCCAAGTGCCTGACCGTGAGCCTCTTGCGAAGTGATCAGCAGCGCCATACCCGCCGCCGAGAACAAAGCTTGTGGCGGATCGCCGGGAAGGAACAACACCCGCTCACACAAGAAGATGCGGCAGATTTCCGCCATGTCATGCCGAAAAGCACCATCCATCAAGGCGTCTTGCAGAATAACCGGCAGCAGTATTTCTGCCCCGAAACCCGCACCCGGCTGGGTCAGAACGGCAAGCAGATCGGGGGTTGTCATCATGCGCTTCGCCAGATCGCCCGCGAGCGGGGCCATAGTGTCAGACAGCGCGTCCACATCGACGCCGGACCTTGGAAACAAGCCCGCAAGCACATCGGGCCCGAAAGCCACCGGGGGCTTACCCTCCAGAAGCGCCCCGAAATTGGTTTTGACGGCATTTTGAATTGCCGCCCGCGTCATCGCCAATGATGGAGGAAACCAAGTCTCTGCGTCCTGCGCCGAAAACCTCTGCCGGTTGGGTTCGAAACGTCCGGGCAGGAAGGATTTCATTGTATTTTAAACTCACGCGACCAAACTGAAAGTGCCAGCATCGCGAAAGCGAAAGCCAGTAGAAATGGATAAAGTGGACGATTTTGTGCAGCCTTTAGTGGATCATAGAAGCGGATTTCCTGCTGATCAAGGGCAAGACCATTGCTGGCTTCGACAATTTGCGAAATCAACTGCAAATTAACACCGTAGTCTAACTGCTCGGCGCCGCTGATGCTGTCTGGACCGGAACGCGGGAATGTCACCGGAATACGCTGAATATCCGCGCCTTGTTGCAGCACAAGCATGGCACGTTGGGCGGTTTCCGTCTTGGTCAATACCACATCACCCACGTTCGCGCCCAGCCGTGGGTCGAAATTCAGCGAGATGCCAGTCGCCGATCCGTCCGGCCAACGCATACTGGCCGACAAGGTGCCGGGTGTGGTCGCCTGCTTTATCTCTGTCACCGCAAGCCGATAGCTTCCGCCGATATCCGAAAGCCGGATCAGATACTTGTCCTGATCGGGCCATCCCAGCAACAGGTTCAGCATCGCCTCGGTTGCATCAAGGGCTTGCCCGCCCCATTCTGCCCCCATCGGTCCCAGGAAAACCCCCGTCACGACGCCCGAGCGGCTGGCATCGCGCCGCCAGACAAACACCGGATCGGGCGGCGGATCGGCATGCACCGACTCCACTTTTGCATCGGCACGCGGGTAGGTTATTGCTATGCCATCAACATCAATGGCGCCATCCAGCCCCGACTCTGCGCCGGTCATCACCGGACGAAACCTTGGCTGTCGGAAGAATTCGGTTCGCTCATCTGGTTTGAAATAGCGCATGGATATCGCCCCGGCATTGCCGCCTTCTCCGACCAGAATTTCCTCGCCCCATTTCGAGATATCCATGGTGAAGTGCGAATCTGATACCGAGATTGCCGTGGTAAAACACTGAGGCGCTGCCTGCGGCGGTTCAAAATCCGCATCAGAGATAAAAAAGAAGGCGCAATAGTTCGACACGAACTTGGCCGAGTCGCGGATGGTGTCTGCGGGTGCCGTGCCGCCCCCGGCTGATAGGCCCGCCGTATAGCGTCGCGCGGCGTCCAGCGTTGCCGGGGATGCAGAGGTTTGGGCAAAGGGGCGCAAGGCTCCGTCGGCAAAGGGCAAGATTGCCACCGTATCACGCGGCCGCAGTTGCGACAGGATGGCATTGATCGCCGATTGGGCGCTGCCAAGCCGGGTTCCACCCATCGAGCCCGAAACATCCACCATGATCACGATGTCACGCGGCGGCGGTTCTTGCACAAAAATCCGTGGATCGCTGTCCACCGGCAGGATCGGATTCAACACCGTTTCATTCCAATCCGAGATGACTTGCGGCTGGTCCACCGCACCGCGCAGGCCACCGTTGATCCAAAACAGCCCGGTGCCATCGGCGGCGGCAAGCAAGATTTTGGTGTAATCCGCCGGAAATGCCGAAGGTGCCAAAGCGTCGATCACTACCAGATCATAGGCGGCAGGGTCGGGCGGGGCCGCGGGATCGCCGCGCTCTAGCTGCCAGCGCACGGCTGGCAGGGCGTCGGCCCAAGGCGCTGCGCCGAACACCAGCAGCCGCGCCGGTCCGCGCACCAAGGTGAACAGGCTTTTGCTTTGCTGGCCCAAATCCGAGGTGAAACCAAGCCGCACGCCCTGAAGGCCGCGGTTGGAAAGCTGGGTGCTTAACCGCATGGCGCGCAGATGACGCGAGTCGGCGATCTGGGTCACAACCTGGCTTTCGCCTTGATCCAGAACGGCTTCACCTGCGCCAAGCACGGTGCCGCGCAAAATCACCTCTTCACCAAGGCGATGTTCTGGGCCGATGTCGGCTGCGATTAAACCTGCGGCGGGGGCGGCAGCTCCGGCAGTGACGATATGGATGGGGATACCCTCAGCGCGGAAATCGTCGAGTAGTGCATCGTCCAGCGCAGCACTGCCCCAACCGTCGCTGACCAGCATAACCATGCGCTGTCCAGTCTTACTGCGCAGCGTGGCAAGCGTGGCCATCAGACCGGCGCGCAGGTCGCTTGCAGGCTCGGGGGCTGCGACGCGGTAGTTCCGCAGCGTGGCGCTCAGGTTCGCCAATGAGGTTTCACCGCCAATGGCGCGGCTGTTTTGCCCAAACAGCCGCAACGCACCATGCCATTGCGCCGCATCTTGCGCCGGTATTTGGGCCAGAAATTGCGCAACCCGCTGTCCGCCGCGTGACAGAGCGGCACTGGCCGCATCACCATCACGCCAAAAACTTTCTGAGGCATCGAGTAAAACCACGATGGTGCCGCCCTCGCCATCGCCCTCGGCAGCGCTTTGCCGCAGGACCGGTTGCTCGATCGCCAGCGCAAGCGCCACGGCCGCAAGGCTGAACAGTGCCGCCGTCAGCAGGCGCAAAGCCGGTTTGCGCCGCGCGCGCCAGCCCAGCACAAATGATGCGGCAATGATCAGGGCGACAAGCCCCCAAGCCCAGACTTCAGCGGCACTGCCAAGACAGTCCAGTTGTCGTCCGGCAAAGCTGATCCCCTGAAATCTGGCGCAGATCATTGGACTGCCTCACGGTTGCGCGACAGCCGCAGCAGCTTTTCTGCCAGCAGTGCGGCCAAAGCTGCCAGCACCGCCCAAGGCCAAAGCGGCAGCTGTTGCGGTGCAGCGCTGCCGCCCGCAAGCACCGCCAGATCAGCCGGGGCCCCTGCCGGGCGACCCGTCAAGCTTTCGCGCCATGCGTCAGGGATGGGCGCGCCGTCTTGGCCGATCCAGCGGATTGGTTGCGCGCGGGGCGGGGTCACGATCAGATCGGCAAGGCCCGAGAAAAACAGTGTCAGCGACAGGCTGCGCTGCGGCTCGGGCAGATCCAGCCGAGGCGCGGGCAGGATCAGGCCCGGCGGATCGGCGCGTTGCGCGATCAACACGCCGCCCTGGTCATCGGTCATCATCGGCACAAAGCCCGGCGGCAGTATCGCTGGATAGGGGGCGGGCATAGCTGCCTCCATCGCATCAAAGTTAAGCGCCGAATGCAGCGCCAGACTTTCACGGAACGGGCCGATCTGGGTCGCACCCTTGCTGTCGAAACCGGGGTATGTCAGCATCAATGGCCGCGCCAGATCCTGCGGCGTAAGTTGCGCCAGTTCTGTCACCAGCGGATCAGCGGCACCGCCTGCGGCAAGGCTGGCCGGGCGCGGCAAAGTCCCAAGCTGCCAATCCACTGCCAAAGCGAGCGGCATGTCCAGCCGCGCCGAAATCCGGTCATCGCCCGGGTAGCCGTCACTGGCGGGCAGGCGAGCTGTGTACTCTCCGGCACCATTATAAACTGCAATCGCATACCAGCGCCCCTCGGCCTCAGGATCGGGGTAAATCACGGCGTTTTGCTGGCCGGCTGGCCCGGTCAGCACCAAAACAGGCGGCGCATCGCGGCCCGAGTTCACACCCTCAAGGCGGATTTCAGGTGTTGTTTGGCCAAAGGCCGAGGGGCGCAGCGTCAACGCGCGCAGCCCGCTATTGCCGACAGCCGCGCCAATTTGGTCCCACAACAGCAGAGGGCCGCCAAGATCGGCGGGCTGCGGCGGCAGGTCGGTGACAACCAGCACATGCGTTAAAGCGCAGCCATTGGCGGGACGGCGTGCGGCTTCTAGCAGCCGCGCGGGCTCTGCACCCTCGGACAAGGGTGCCATGTCGTCTGCGGGCAATGGCCCGGCCATAGCCAGCGGCAGGGCTGGGCCAATCGCAGCCCCGACCCCAAGCATCTCGATGCACAGACTGCCGACCCCTGCATTTGCCAGCACCAGCCGCGCCGCCTCTACTTGCTTCAGTGCGCGAGTCTGCCGACTTTCGCCGCCATCCGCCACCGCCATCGACCCAGAGCGGTCAAAAACCACCCGAAGTCCCAGATGATCCGGCAGCGCCGCGCGGTGGTTGCGACCGGCATCCAGCAGCGCCCAAAGTCCAAAGCCAACCGCGGCCAGCAAGCACAGCAGCGCAGGCAGATCGCGGGGACGGGTCAAGGTGATCCGCGACCATCCGGCAGGTGCTGGCGGCAGCGGCGGCACAAAACGGGCAAATGAAATCGCAATGCGGCGCGGGCGCGGCTTTTGCATATGCCAAAGCAGCATCGCCAGCGCCGAGATTGCCAGCACTGCCGCCGCCCAGATCATTCCCGGCCTCCGAAGGACAGATTGGCCAGCAGCGGCAGGCGCGGAAAGTCTTGTACAAAGCAGGATTTCAGCCGCTCGGTTCCGGCTTGAAAACTGTCCTCTGGCTCGGGCAGCGGCCATGCCACGGGATCAAGCGGCCAATCCAAGCCGCCTGCGCGTGCGGATTGTCGCAAGCGGGCGGTATGGGCGGCCACAGCGTCGGTGGCGGTGCGAAAGGCGGCTTCGTCAAACTGCTGCAAATCGTCACTTTCGTGCTGATCCGGTCGGATCAGGCGAAACTCTGCGGCGCGGCGCAGTAGGGCAATCTCATGCTGCACCGAGTCGAGTTGCAGGACAGACAGCGACCGCCGCCGCGTTTGCACCTGCCGCGCGAATTGCACAAATTGCTGGCCGGGATCGTCAAACAGCATGTCAGACAGCACCACCGCAGCGCCCGCGGGACGCAGCTTGTCGGCAATACGCCGCAAGTCAGCAAAGCCTGCGGGGGGATCGCGTATCAGTCGCCCCGCCCAAATCACTTCCGCCCAATCGCGCGCCCGCGCGCCGCCATCCGCCCCGCGCAGCGTCACCAGCGCCTCACCCGGTCCTGCGAAAAGGCGCGCCAGAAGAACCTCATCCCCCTTGTCCAGCGCCAGCATTACCAACGCGCGCATCGCCCACAGCGCGTAAAGCAGGCGCGGCATGGTTTCGGGCAGCGCCATTTCCGGGCGGTTGTCGATCAGGATGGCCAGAGTCATCTGTTGCTCGGCCTCAAAGCTGCGCAGCAGCAGATCGCCGCGCCTTGGTTGCCGGGCCGAGGCGCGCCAATCAACGCCCCGGATGTCATCGCCGCGCTGGTAGGCGCGGTATTCGCGGAATTCAAGGCTATGGCCCTGCCGCCGCCGCTGGTGCGGGCCGGTTCCGACGCTTGGCGCATTGCGACGCCAACGCAGCACCAGCCGGTCAAGCATCGCGGGCGATAGAGGGGGATCGGTGATCGGCATCAATTGCTCAAAGCTTGACGTGCGTGCGGGCGCGCTCCAGCGCCAGCGCGAAATCGGCAGGGTAATTGCCGTTGCGCGCGCCCTCGGGAGCCGTGGCTGCAGCAAAGCTGCGGATGAAGCCATCCAGCGCCGCCGTCTCGGATTGCGGGGTGGCAAGATCGCTGTAATCATGCGCCACACGGATGCGATGGCGAAGCACTGGCACCACCATCTCGGCCAAAGCGCGCGGCGCATGAGACGCCGTTTCGACCGCGGCGCGCTGCGGTTCGACCAAGGTTACCGCAGACCAGCCGATCGCGGCGCGTGCCAGCGCCATGCCGGCCCGCGGCCCAAGCGGATAGGTCACCTTGCCCTCGACCAGGCTGCGCAACTGCTTGACCCGAGCCGGGCTGATATCGCGCAACTGATCGAATTGCAGGTTGCTGGCCTGGATCATGTTAATGATGTGATCTGCCACCAAGGGCAACAGCGGCACCGACATCACACCCGTCGCCACGTCGTGCAGCCGGGCGATTGCTGCGCCGACCCTTGCAGGATCGTCGGGCAGCGCCGAGCCGCCACCGGGCTTTGGCGCGGGGTCCGGGCGCAGCGCTTTAGCGATGATCTGATCCATCACCGCCGCCCCCGGCGTCGCCATGTTGATCTTGAACATGAAGCGGTCAGATTGCGCCTCGGGCAAGGCATGAGTGCCATCCTGATCAATCGGATTCTGCGTCGCCATCACCATGAAAGGGGTTTGATAGGGGAAACGCCCGTTTTCTTTCCAATGCCGCAGCGCATGGGTTTTGCCCAAGACAGTGACCTGATATTCGGCCATCGCTTCCAGCATGGCGGATTGAGTTTTTGCGGTGGCGCGGTTGATCTCATCGGCCAGCAGAAGGCTGCAAAATACCGGGCCGGGAGCGAAAACCAGATGGCCACTCCCATCCTCGGCAGGCATCAGGGTGCCGGTGATATCGGCGGGCATCAGGTCCGGGGTGAACTGAACCCGCCCGACCGCATCAGCCCCCAAACCCAGCGCCGCCGACAGCGCCCGCACCAAGGCTGTTTTGCCGAGGCCGGGATTGCCCTCAAGCAGCACATGGCCGCCAGTCAGCAGGGCGACGACCAGCGCATTCACGATCGGGTCCATGCCGTGCATCCCCAGCGCCGTCACCGCGGGCGGAATGTTGCGTAGAAAGTCCACATGTCCTGCCTCAAGCAAAGAGGGGTCAAGATTTTGGGTCATGTCAATTCACCAGTTCAGAAATCCAGGCAGGCAAGAGTTGTCGCGCAGGCAGTGGTGCTGCGGCGATGGGCGGGGGGGCATCGTTTTGTGGCGGCAGGCGGGCTACAACAGCATCGGGCACTTCGCCCGCTTCGGCGAAAAGTTGCGAGGCACCACCGGCCTGAAGCTCTAGCTTCCCCCCGACCTCGGGGGCAGTTGCTCCGATGCGCCCGGCCAGATCAAGAGTTAAATTGCCGATCAGCTTGGCGGGATCGGTGGTTGAAAGGCTTTGCCCTTCGCCAGCGCCGTCCAAAGGTTCGTCGGTCAGAACCATGGGCAAATTAGGGTCAGGCGGTTGATTCAGGGGCGTAATATCACCCCCGGTTGAATCCCCGGGAGTGATGTCACCCGAGGCCATGCCATCTGCCCCGTTACCTGAAGGTGCCGCATCCTGACCGGATCCGGTATTTCCCGATGGCGCAGTTTCGTCTGCGCCGCCGCCTGAAGCCACCGCGTCCTGACCTGTTCCGGGATCTTCCGACGGAGGAGTGCCATCAGCCGGGGCTGCGGGCTGGTCTGAACCGGCGTCTTCAGCTGTGCCAGAGCCTGCGTCCGAGGGCGCATCGCTGGTAGGGGCGGGCGCTGTTGTGCCTCCGTCTGGCTGCTCTGCTTCACCCGGTTGACCTGTGCCATCTGCATCGGGCTGACCGGGATTTGCGGAATCTTTTTCTTGACCCTCTGCTGCCGTCGCATCCTTTGGCGTGTTTGGTTGTGCAGAGCCTACATCCTTGGCCGCAGGCTCAGCCGAGTCATCGGGTGGCGATTGATCGGTCCCACCCGTCGGGTCGGATGCGGCAGCGGTGCCGGGAGTTCCGCCTTGTGGGGCATCGCCGGCTTGCCCGGCATCTTCAGGCTGATCCGGGGCGGCAACCCCTGCCGAAATGCCTTCCCCAGGTCCATTCCCCGCATCATTTGGCGCGGCGTTTGGATTGGCGTCAGCAGCCCCGGCTCCCGATGGCGGGGAACTATCAGAGCCTGCAGCCGACTTTTCGCCAGCAGCGCCTCCATCTGCGGTCCCGTTGTTGCTATCCCCGGAACTTGTATCCGCCGCGCCCGCGCCGTCAGCATTGCCGCTTGCCGCTGATCCTGCGTCTATTCCTTCACCTTTGCTGCTGCCCGGGTTGCTTTCTGCTTCGTCCTGACCAGCCTGCCCTTGCCCGCCAGATTTTTCACCAGCTTGCCCGGATGTGCCGCCTTGCCCATCCGTGCCCGATGACCCTGCGCCGGAAGACCCGGTTTCCGACGGTTTATCGCCATCATCAGATTGGCCGGTTGATCCGTCCGCACCTTCTGCCGCGTCCTGAGGTGGCGAAGCTTGATCTGCCTTTTGCTGCTCTTGCAGGGGGGCGGGTTGTTCAACGGTCAGACCCAAGACATCGCCCAACACCCGCAAGCGCGCCAGCATATCTGACGGCAATAGCAGGATCAGCAGCAAAGCAACCGCAGCCCCAGACACGGCGGTCAGCCCGGCCATCCGCCAGCCCAATATGCGCAGCCGCACCTCTTCCATCACGGTTTTACGCCGAAACGGCGGTCGGACGAAAACCGCGGCCGGCGCATATTGCGCCCGCAACAGAGCATTGGTTTCAGCAGGAGCCTCGGGATGCAGCGCCGCCGCCTGCCGCAACCCGTGACAGCGCCCTGCGGCGGTCCAACAGATGCGAAACCGCTCGGCCGCAGTGGCTTGCGCCAGTCGGTCCTGCAAAAGCTGATACGGCAGGGCGGTATCGAGAAACCACCCCTGTAAGGCCCGCGCTCGAAGGGCCTCGATCAACAGCAAAAACGCCAGCGCCAATATTGCTCCGTCGATCGCAGCCCAGCCAATGCGGCCCGGAAAGGCCAAACAAACCAGCATCGCCAGCAGTAAGAACAGCGCCGCAATCGCACAAGACCGTCCGACAAAGAGACGCAGCGCCAGACGGTTGGAAGCTCGCATCTCGGTTTGGGTATCTGTCGGCGCAAGCGTTGCGCCTTTGGCTGCCTTACCCCCAACTACCAGCCCAAAAAGGCCGCACAACAGTATCGACACAAACAAGAACACAGCAGATGCAGCACCGCCTGCCCAAACCAGATAAGCCATCACACCCGAAGCAAAAATAGGCAAAATCACTGCGGCCAAAGGTCTAGAATGGCCATGCTGGCGCAGATTTGCAGAAAGCAGATGAAGCCGCCCCAGGATCGCCTTGAAGTTTGGTTTCAGAATAGACTGGATTTTCATTCCCACCGACATAAAGCTTGTCATCAGAAACAAAACCATTGTTACGATAACCAGATGTTCGGGGCGTTTTCCTTCTCCACCCAGAACTTTATTTTGACTACGTTTTGGTGACCAAACAAGACCAGATCGGCGTTTTTATTAAGGTGGGCCTCTTTTGCACAAATCTGCTGCCCAAGCTGCCCGATCATAAGATCGCCAGCGTCACCGCCGCAGCCTCCTTACGACACCCGCAAATGCCACGACGCCATTGCCTCCCGAGGCGTGGCGGCGATAGTCCCGCCCCGCAGGCCCGCCCAACCTTGGGTAGCGAACACAGCTATGGCGCCACCGGTTGCAACGAAGCCCTGCGCGCACCACGGCGCTTAGGTCGAGCCATCTGGCGACGATCGAGCGGCTAACACCGCCGAAGCCGCGTCGAAACCAAGATACATTGCGTCAAACTGTTGGGCCAGCGCCTGACCGCGAGGGACGCCGATCAACAAGCGCCCGACCACGTCTGCCGAGGTGCTGTCACCGCAGATCAGCCTGTGCGACCCACCCCGGCAAATCGATGCCGTCGGGGGCTCTCATTTCGGGCGGGCGGATGCGCGCGCTGGGCTATGCCAACGGCCGAAACGGGATACGCCAAGTGGGAAAAACGAACGCGCCCGAAAGGGGCTTCCTCCGGGCGCTATTCTTCGATGTTTAAGGGGTAGGTCAACGACGCCAGCTTTGCCAATGGGAATCTGTGATCGGAATCAATGGAATTTCCCGCGCAATCAGGCAGCCGGGCATTCCTTTGCAATCCTGTTCCGGCCTGCTTACGATCAAAATGCTGGACCCAACGACCTCTGCCCTGCGATGAAGGTCGCCTTTTTGACCCCAAGGAGGTTTCTCCATGCGACCCGGTCGCACCCCTACGCCGCCCCAGACACTGACCCGCCGCGCACTTGGCACCCGGTTTGCCGGGGCTGCTGCTGCCATCGGCTTTGGGCAAGGGGCTTCGGCAAGTGGGGCGGCGAATCCGATGCCGGTGCTGGACCCGGACCTGTGCGATGCGGCACTGCGCGGCCTGGCGCTGGCTGGCTATCGTGGCGATCAGGTCACGGCGGCAGCGGCCAACGCCGCATTGGCGCGGCTGGCGGAAACCGATCCCGAGGCAGGTCTTCTCGTGCGCATCTACCAGATGCTCGATGTCCGCCCGGCGGCGTACTGGCCCGAGGATGTCCCCGAGGCAGCAGCGGCCGATCTTGCCATCCTGCATGCAGCGATCCGTGCGTGCCAGCCGGTTGCCTTCGGCTACACGGACCTTTCGGGGAACGAGACCACGCGCACCGTCCTGCCGCTGGCACTGGTGCACCCACCGCAGGGAGTGAAGCTGCTGGCCTGGTGCGCCGAGCGCGAGGATTTCCGCCAGTTTTTCGTGCGCGCCATGCAGGGCCCGACGCCTCGCCCGGGAAATTTCAGCGATGACAGGATGGCCCTGCTGGAAGGTCTTCTGGACAAAGAATCCGGTCGGGACTGACCTTCCGCATGCAGATGCCGCGCCCGATGGGCGCGGCCCCTTTGTGTCACGCACATTGGCAGTGTGGTGGTGGATTCCGGCGTGGGTGGCTTCCACCAAGTGGCTTCCGCAAACTGGATTCCCTTGCTTCCGCAAAAGAATCCAGCACGGCAAGATCGTGATTTTGTAAGCTATTGATATGACGTAATTTACCCAGCTGGATTCCGCGAAGTGGATTCCAAGTGGATTCCCCCACAAAATCCACTTTCGCTAGCGAAGCGCCGCGCTGCGCCCCCCCGCATATAAATGGGGCCGTGGAGGAACCATGGTATGCGGCGTCTCCGTCCCATTGATTTCGCGCGTTTTCGTTGGGTGACGCGCCTGCGAAAAGGTCATCGGTTGCAGATGGAGGTCTTGCATGGCGGATGGTGGGGATGGGTTTATCGGGCGGTGTGATGTTGTTGAGCCTCGGCGTGGAAACCGCCGGTGGCCTGATCATGTGAAGGCGCGGATTGTGGCGGAAAGCTTTCAGCCCGGGACCCGAGTTGTGGATGTCGCCCGTCGCCATGGCCTTATCCCGCACCAGCTTTCCGACTGGCGCCGTCATGCCCGTCAGGGTCTGCTGGCTGTGCCTGCCGAGATCCTGGCGGGTCTTCCTGCGCCGCAAGGACCCGAGCCGATGTTTGTGCCTTTGGCGGTGGTTTGCGAAGCGGAACCTGCCCCCATTTGCGGGGCGTCGGTTGATGTAAGCTCGGATGCGGTCGGCATGATGACTGTGGAGCTGGGTGCGGATGTGGTCGTGCGGATCGCGGGCGATGTTCCCGTTGATCGGGCGGCTGCGCTGGTGCGCGCACTGCGCGGGGCGGCATGATCGCCGCGGGCGGGCGGCTGCCAATCCTGATTGCGACGAAGCCGGTAGACTTCCGCTGCGGCCATCAGGCGCTGGCGCTGATGGTGCAGACCGAGTTGAAGCTTGATCCGCATTCCGGGGTGACGGTGATCTTCCGCTCGAAGCGGGGGGACAGGCTGAAGATTCTTGTTTGGGATGGAACCGGTATGGTGCTGACCTACAAGGTCCTGGAGCAAGGCAGCTTTGCTTGGCCGAAGGTTCAGGACGGGGTGATGCGTCTGTCGCGGGCGCAGGCGGAAGCTCTGGTTGAGGGCCTGGACTGGCGCCGGACCGTTGCGCGCCGGGTGCAGG
>C687J35021_10000032_pt1 | contig 96328 bp, 173 predicted proteins | sample RifCSPhighO2_12_FD_35021 | JGI IMG/M metagenome (IMG submission 35021) | reverse complement strand
CATCGGCGACCGCGAGCGCGCCTGGGCGCTGTAGTCGCCATCGGGGCGGTTGTCGTCGCCGCGGGGCTGCTGATGGTCGTGGTGCGCTCCGCGAGCGCGTCAACGACACGTACGGTGAAGGTGCCGAAAGGGATCTCGAGCACGGTTGCGGCGCTGGCGGCAAAGTGGGCAAAAGCACGAGGTCTACCCCTACTGTGGGTGCTGACCACCATCAAGGTTGAATCCGGCGGAAACCCAAACATCACCGGTGATCAAGGCCGGTCCATCGGTCTCATGCAGATCAACACCGCCCCCGATGCGAACGGGCCGCTGGTGAAGAGTTTGGGCCTGACGCCGAAAGATCTCTTCGACCCGAACACCAACATCATGGTAGGGACGTTGTTGATGCGGAAGGCCTACGACGGTGTGATCGCCGCTCTGGGGGGACGACGACCGCCGGCAGACCTCGGGTTGTTGACGAGGCTGGCCTACTGGAGCCCGGCGTTGAAGGTGACCCTCGCCCGGGGCGGTAACCCGGCCATCGGCAACTCCCAGGCAACGACGTTGATTGTGAACCCCTGGAACAGGGCTATAGCCGAAACCTCGGCCTTGGTATAATCTCACTGTCATGCTGAGTCGCACCTATGACTTTGTGATGCCGAGCAACGGGACGACCGACGTCGACATCCCCGTGGAAAACTTCAACCCTTCCGTGGCCGCGGCTCCCGTGGCTGTCGGAGCGGATGGATTCTACAGCGAGTGGCGCAATCGGCCGATCCGGGTGCCGATCAAGGCCGGCTCGGCGGTGGTGCCGGCGACCGGTTTCGTGCCGCGCCTACGGCTGGGATTCTCTGCCGCGTTGCTGTCGATCAACAGCGCAACCACGGCGGTCGCACTTCCGAATGTGCAGTTCTCGCGGTCGCTGGTCGGTAACGTGTTCTCGACCGCGGCCGGTGTCACGACACAGGGCGATGCCACGTTCCAGGATCCGGGTGGTGCCCCGACCATTCGGGTCAAGAACGCGACCGGTGTTGCGGCGAGGAAGTTTCGTCTGTCGCTCTGTGTGATGGATCGAGACGAAGACGATCAGTCGAAGGCGGGGTAGTAAATGGCTATCGGTCATCCTCTCGCAGGTAGTGGTTTCGGTGGCGGACCGCGCGCGTTCCAGCCGATTCCGCGCAACCCCGCGGAGGGNGGTAGCGGGTATTTTCGCCGGTATTCAAACGGCGGGTCTCCAGGCTACCCCGGACAACCGAGTCCACGTCGGGTCAGGTACACCGCGGGCCCGAGCGTGCCGGACACAGAGCCGGGGGGGAATCCCACCATCGCCCCGCACGGCATGATGTTCGAGCGCGATGGACGCCTGGTGAAGATCCCGACCGGCTTCTTCGGGGGCGCGACGCCGTCTGAAGAGACCACGCTCATGAAGTTCTTTTTCTTCGGGATCATCGGCGGAAGTCTACTTGGGGCGCTGTTCGGTGCCGTACTCTCGTCTCGTGGGAGCCGCGCGCGCGACGGTGCGATTGGCGCTGGGCTCGGGGCCGCCACCGGTGCATTCTCGTCGCTCATGATCGGCCGCGGGGCAGCTCTAACGAAAGCGTGATCCGGGATGACGATCCTGACGTCATACCTGAGCGCAGCGGGGGACGGCGCCGAAGGCGCGAGCGGGACTTCGCCGATGTTGCCGACGCTTCCGCCAGGCGCTGTCCGCGGGGACGCAGCCATCGCACAGATCACGGAGATGTATCGGGTGCTCCAGGCGCAAGCTTCGCGCATCGATCGTGTGTACGGCGCGGCCATTCCGTGTGATGTCCAGACACACCACAACGAGGGCGTGAAGGCGTACCAGAAAGCCGCGCAATCTGTTTTCGATCAGATCCTCGCGCAGAATCAGAAGTACGAAATCGTGCAGTACATGTACAACCCGGACGGATCGGTCATGTCCACGACCAAGAGGAATCGACCGTTGATTCCGGCGGTGTACAACGTGGTTGGATGTCCGAGCAACGCTCCGATGTCGGGATCTTTGCACGGACCGACGCTGGGTCAGTTTGGTATTGCGCCTCTCATCTGGATCGCCATCGCCGTCGTGATTGGCGCAACCACGGTGTCGCTTGCGTACGTGGTCATCAAGAACTGGCCTCTCGCGGCCGTAGAGACGGCGAAGGCTCAAGCCGTGTGGGTGGCGACGCAGCTGGATTGCGTCGAGCGGATGATGAAAGATCGAAAGTTGTCGACGGGTGCCGCTGTGCAAGCCTGCAAGGGCATCGTCGGTGAAGCACCGAAGGCGTCTTCGTCTTGGGGCCTGTGGGCTCTGGTACTCGGCGTCGGTGGCCTTGGTGGTTACGGACTCGCGCGAGCCTTACGGAGGGGCGACTGATGGCGCTGCCGGAGAAAAAAACCAACACCGGTGCCGTTGTCGCAGGGGGCCTGGCCGCACTTGGGTTTTTCGGCGCCTTGATTGGTGTTGCGGCGTCGAGCGGGAAAAAGAGCGTGAAGCGTCCCGGGCTCGGCCGGCCGCCGCCGGTGCGGCGGGTGCGTGGGAAGGGTTGCGGGCGATGATCGGCGCAGGATCGGTACCGTCTGGATGGTTTGGTGCCAGTGGTTTACCACCGGGCATGAAGTTTGTACGGCGCACTATCCTGACGGGCGCTTCTCAACAAACTCTTGTTATCGCCGACGGGTTGGATGGTGAGACAGACCTTGGTTACACAGTCAAAGGACTTGTAGTTGAGGGAGGCAGCGCAGGAAATCCTGAGATTTACTTGCGCCCGAACGGAATCACCGCGAATCAGCGGCGACAGTACCTACAAGGCAACGTCGGTGTTGTTGCGGCGAATGAAGGCGCTACTTTGGGAATGGCGATTGGTTCTGTTGGTAATGGTTTAGTCATGCACTTCAACGTGGACTTTTTCGCTAAATCGGGTTTTCGGCGTGGGACGAATGCGCAATCTCAACAAGAAACCTCAGCTACATCGACGGCGTTGAATCAATTTGCTGGGATGTGGATTGATACGACCACACCGGTGTCGTCGCTGGTCATCGCTGCCGAATTCGCTCTCGGTCTTGGTGCCGGGTCAGAATTTGTTGTATTCAAGTGGGTGTGATGATTTAGTTCATCCTCGGCGACGTGCCCGGCGTCATCATCTGCCCGAGCGTTGGATCTTGCAGCGTCAACGCGTCCGCGAACCTGTCCTGCAGCGTGAGCGCCTGGTCCTTGAGCCGCGGGATCCCCGCACCCAGGTGCTCAAGCGCGTTCAAGTGCGTGAGTGCGTACGAGGCATGTGTCAGGCCGATGGTCGGGGACGGACTTCCTTGTGCCGCGGCCAAGTACCTCCTAGCTTCCTGTACGTGGTACGCGATCGGCCCCGCGACCTGCTGCCCTGCACCTTTCATCGGGGCCACGGCAACTCCTTGGCTCATCTGGTACGCCCAGCGCAAGATGAGGGCGCCGAGCGCGACACCACCCAGGACGCCCAGCACGATGATCAGCGTGTTGAGCGCTGAATTCTTGTCTCCATCGGCCATAAAGGGCAGCATACCACCTACGTCCAGGGCTGTGTTACGCTCGGACGGAACCCAGCTTCGGGAAGGCAAAAATGGCGCTTATTACAGATCCGGACCTTCTAGAAGACTCCGCCGCCGATGACGGCTCACAAGAGGTCTACATCAACACCGCGACCAAGACGGTCAAGTTGGTCATCGTCGGCAACCTCTCGACGGACGGCGTGACGCTCAAGGCGTTGTATTCGTTTCTCAAAGAGGAATGGAAAAACGACCCGAACACGAAGAACCTGGCGGCGTTCCCGTTTCCGATGGTCCCGATCACGGACGAGTTCTACGAATTCGTCGAAGGGTGGGACTTCTTCAACGACACCGGGCGCAACCTAATCCGAAACGCCGGATGGCTCGTGCGAAACGGGAGCAGCAACGTCACGCAGCACTGGGCCGGGATCAAGACCACGGGTACGACAGAGAGCAACGATCAGCTCTATTACCAGCTTGATGGCGCCAGCGGGGTGGGTACTGCGACGAACTTCGTCCTGGCGGGGCCAGCCAACCAAGCCGTACAGGTCATCTCAGATCCGAACGGAGACGGAAACTACGCCGACGGTTTCTCCAGGGTCACGAACATCAAGGTGTTCAATCGTGAGCAAGGTCAGATCTACTCGCTGTCGAGTACGTTGGCCAACGGCGAATCCACACTGACGGCTCCGAAGACCTTCGGCCTCGACGCTTCGACAGGGACAGATCTCAAGATTGAAGACACGGACGCCTACGTTGCGGCAGCTGTCGCGATCACAAGTGCCTCGTGGGCCGCCGGTGTCGCAACGATCAACACCGGCGCCGTTCACGGGTTGACATCCGGAGACTACGTCAGGATCACAGGCGTCACTCCGACGGGCTACAACGTGCGCGGCGTTGCGACGGTCAGCGATACGGACACTTTTACGATTCCCATCACGAGCGATCCGGGAGCCTACACGAGCGGCGGAACGGTCGGTACGATCTACAGCCTCATCCTGGTCAGGTACTTCGATCAAAACTTCTCGCGCGACATCGATTCTGGCACCGATCGCAACTTCGGAATCGTGGTGGACGTGGGAACCCACTCGGGTGTCGACGGCTCCACCTCGGCCGCAGGCAGTACTTTGACGACGGCCGAGGGTGGAATACCCACCGAGAACAACCCGCTCGCGGGCGGTACACTGATCATCCACGAAGGTGCCAACGCGGGCACGTATGTGATCAGCGGCAACCCTACCGCGACCGTAGTCACGATCACGACGACGTTCGCGAACGCCCTATCCAACCAGTCATTCACGATCTACCCGCCGGTTGCGGTCCCGGCCAGTGCCGAGAAGATATACACCAAGATCCAGTATCTCCTGCGGCAAGCAGCCGACATCGATTCAACAGACCAGAGCGTGACCGGCAAGGTTGCCGATCAGTTGATGAACTTCGTTGGTGACACGCTGATTCTGGGCCGCGCTGCTTCCGGTACTCAGCCTACAAATCCAAATGGCGGCGGAAGCGGCGTTGTCGTCGAAGGCTTTGAGAGCGGGGATACCAACCGTCTCACGTTCTACGACAACACGAATACCAGCAGAACCTTCCCGTTCGTCGCGGTTCTGAACTTGCAGTTCGGCGCCAACCTCGTGGCTGATGCCAGCGCGAAGTACTGGGTCTACTTCACGACTCTTCCAGGGGCCGACAACGACTGGGGCGAGGTCAACGCGGTGATCGTAGATGACAACGCCGGGGCCGATATGACCGGTACTGTTTCGGGTGCCGGGAGCATCCAGAAGACTTTCAACTACGATGGTAATAGTCAGGGTGGTCGCACGCCCGGCACCGACGCTGACATCACGGTTGTAGCCATCGGTTTGATCACAGGACAGTACGTTCGCGCGACAGGACTGATAGAGAGGTCCACATCGAACGCCGTTTCGCTCGTTGCCCCGCTCGAACGAAATTACGCCAATCCATAATGAGGGCGTGCCATGACGGCGCCTGCCTACACAACCGACCTCGTTGATATCGACCTCGCGCAGGCAACGACGAACTGGACGAACATTGGTACTGGCGCTCTCGCTGCCGAGACCGACTTCTTCTGCCAGAACGGAATCTGCATCTCGAAACCCGGTTGGACCGGGGATGCCACCCGCGGTGCCATCTGCAATGCAGGCTCAGGGCTCACCATTCCGAGCCCCGGCGCCTACTTCGCCTGGTTGAACTTCTGGGGGCCTGGCGCCCTGGAGACGCAGGCCAACGGCGGTTTGCGTATGATCATCGGCAGCAGCACCACCGCCTACAACGTCTGGTACGTCAAGGGTGGCGACACCATCAAGCCTTTCGATGCTTGGATATGCATGCCGCTCGACCCGGCCGCCCAGGCAGCCGACGCCACCGTGGGCTCTCCGTCGGCGACCTTGCAGTATTTTGGATCTCTGGCCCGCATCAAGTCCGGCTCTGCCATCGGTAAAGGAAATCCTTACGGTATCGACGCCATCAGGTACGGCCGCGGAACACTCCAGAGCGTGGAAGGGGAGGCGAGCAACTACGCGACGTTCGCCGGTGCCGAAGCTGTCGCCAACAGCACGACGAACCGCTGGGGTCTCTTCCAGCAGATCCAAGGAGGACTGTATCTGCAACAGGGGCACTTCCTGATGGGGGTTGCCGGGACGATCGTGGACTTCCGAGACTCCAATAGGATCATCGCCATCGCCGACACCCAGAAGGTCATCTCATCCTTCAACCTGTTCGAGGTCCGCAACGCCAGTAGTCGGGTCGACTGGACCAACATCACCATCACGGCCCTCGGCACCACTGCGCGTGGAAACTTCATCGCGACGAACAACGCCACGATCAACAAGATCGGGTGTGTCTTCACCGACATGGGCACCTTCGGGTACCTGGCGGCGTCCACCATCACCACCACCACGTACCGACGGTGCCAACTCATAACACAGGCCGGAGCGACGTTCTCTAAGTGCATCGTCGACAGTACGGCGGATTCCGTCAAGGCCATGATCAGCGATGACCCATCAAAAATTTCAAGCTGCCAGTTCGTCTCATCAGGCACCAAGCACGCCCTCGAACTGACCACTCCCGGTACCTACACTTTCCCCGGCAATCTTTTCACCGGGTACGCGACGGTTGACGGCTCAACCGGAAACGAGGCCATCTACAACAACAGCGGCGGTCTCGTGACCATCAACGTCACGAGCGGTGGCGGCACCCCCACCATCCGAAACGGATCTGGTGCCAGCACGGTTGTGAACAGCAACGTCAGCATCACGCTGACGGGTCTCAAAAACCCCACCGAGGTCAGAGTCTATGCTCAGGGAACAACCACAGAGCTGAATGGCCAAGAGAACGTGACGACAGGCAGCTATCAGTTCAGCGTTTCCTCTGGAACGGCCATCGACATCGCGCTCTTGTCGCTCGGCTACCAGAACATGAGGTTGCTGAATTTCAGCACGACTTCGGACACCGCCCTCCCGATCAGTCAACAGGTGGATAGACAGTACTTAAATCCGTAGCACGCACCGCCCATGGCCTTTACTTTTGATGGTCCAAACAAGCTCATCATCCTCACATCAGGGACGACGACTGTCGACGTGCGCGACATGTTCTCTCGCTGGAAAGATTGGGTGACAACAGGAAACGCACAGTTTCTACCGGCCTTCAACTCAGTCGGCGGCGACGATATTGATACCGGAGCCGGCACCAAGATTCCGCCCTACCTATTCTTGCTCAACGGCTGGCGAGTCCGGCCGCAAGAAGCCTCGCACACACTAAACATCACGACCGGAATTTTGTTGGTGGACGGTGGCGGGGATCCGTTCGTCGATACGCTGGGGGCGTTCATCGTCAGGATCCTCTACCAACAGCCCGTGCAGGCGATCACGGTGGCAACGGGAGGTACCGTCGCCCCCACCCAACAGCAGATCCGAGACGCGATGAAACTTGCTGCATCCGCCGGTTCGCCTGCTTCCGGTAGCGTTGATTTGCGGTTGTTGGAGCTGTACAGACTCATGGGATTGGACCCCACCAAGCCATTGGTTGTCAGCGCAACAGCGCGAACGGCGGGCGCAGAAGTCAGTCAAACAATTGTTGACGCTGCCGGCACCGTTACCGTCACGAGACAGCCGTGAGCGTCTCCCCCCTTGCCATAGCTACCGATGGGTTCGTACCCGCCGTTCCACTTTCGATCGCCACGCAGGGTTTTATCGTACCGTCTGGGGCGCCTGCCACACGCCTTCAATATTTTACGGGCCCCCAGAGACTTCAGGCGGGTTCGCTGCAGTACCTGCGTAAAACCCGATCACCGCGGTCGCTCTACGCGCCGCCGTCGGCGTACCGAGTCTCCTTGTTTTTTGCTTCTCTAAAACCTGCGCAAAAGCCCGCACCAGACGTCATCGCACTGCCGGTACCGGTAGAGCTTCCGACTCCCGAGCCGATCGAAGTTCACGAGAAGCTGCAGGAAATCCCGCCGCAGCCCGGTGTCTTGGCCGCACTGGCTGAGGAGGCCGCACCGGTGCCGGTAGACCCACCCGTACCAGTGGAGGTGCCGATCGTTTCACCAGAGCCTCAGATCGCCTCACCAGAGCCCGAAATCGTCTCGGAAGTTCCGAAACCGAAGCGCGGCCGGCTGGCGGACCTGGCCGAGAAGTTCGCGCCGAAAAAGAAGCCCTAGCCCGCGTCGCTCACCGGTGGAGGCGTGTCGTCCTCGAATATGACCTTGTGCACTGAAGCTTCCCGGTACCAGGTTGGTGACTCTTTCATGAACAGGCGATCTGTCCACTGCAAGAGGTCAGGAGGGTGTTTGGTTGGTGGAACCCAGACCACACAGGCCAATTCCCCGTCCTTCTGCCGCAGTTCCACGCGCGTGTACTTGCGGGCCCTGAAGACTTCCTCAGACGGCATTACCGTGGCGGCCGTCGAGTTTCTAGCTTTTCGATTCGTGTTTCGTGCAGTTTGACAGATTGATCGACTGAAGCCTTGAACGCATCCAGCCGGGCGCCGATGTAGTCTCTATCGCTGCGGGAGCGCTCCTGCACGACCGGCTCAACTACATCCTTGACGGCGAGTTTCAGGACCCAGGGACCCCACAAGATCGCCACACCGACGAGAGCCCCGAGAGCGGCGATGATCCCCATCGCGTAGTACCGGAGGTTGTCTAACTTGCCGAAACGCTTGAGCATACTGACATGAAGCCGGTAGTCGTCTTCAACGTGCTTGATCATTGCGTCGCGTAGATCACCGCCGAGACCTAGATTGATGGCGGCTGACGGCGAGTCTAAGATCGGTGTCGGAACGGAGCCACGTTCAGGCATCAAGGGCAGGATACCGCAGATGGGCTACGGTGGGCAAGCAGTGCTTGGCCACGTCTAGTGGTGCGCGTTCGTGAGGTCGCCCTTGAGCGTGGGTTTCGTGAGCGCCTCTTCGTCCTTCGGTTTCTTCCCCTTCATGATCTTCTTCAACCCCGGCGCGATCTTCTCCAGCGACGCGACCTGGGGCACGACCGGTGCTTTCTCGTTCCCGTGCCAGAGCTTCTTGCAGATCACGCACCGGATCTCCGGCGCGGCTTCCTGAATTTCCTCTTCGCCGTCGATCACGACCGATGTGCTCTTCGGAGGGTTGAACCAGCGCCACTGCCGGCAGGTGTGGTTGATCGGCACCGGTGCCGCACGCGGCACCATCTTGTCGAGATCTCGGATACCTTGCTTGGTCAGTATCATGGGCACCATGGGGGTTTGGAGTTGGGAGGGAGCATGGAACAGTCGAGATCTGAAGCTCCCGACTGCCCGACGAGATCTTTCACGTTGCCGACGGGGGTGACCGTCGGCGGGTTGTAGGTCGGCTTCGGTTTTTCTTCGGCGCCCACTTCGGCCAGCAGGGCGCGGGCCTTCACAGCGCATCTGCATGCAGCGCATTCGCCGCAGCACTCGGCATCCTCCCAGTCCGCCTCGGGACAGCGCAAGGGATTGTCTCGCATATCAACCGTTGATAGATAGCGCAGTTCCACGGCGAGCGCGTCCCGCTGGCGGGTGAGGGTGGCGATGCGGTCGTCTCTGATATCGTTACCTGCCGCATCAAACCTGCCTTCCATCCGGGGCCACCTGCGGTTTCGACAATCGAGAGAGCAAAACAGTTCTGTCCACCAGCCCCTCACGTAATCAACGCCGAGAACGGCGGATTGACCGGGGCCGTTCGTGCCGAGGCAGTTGGTTCCACACCATGTTTTCTCACAGGCCATTAGCGCGTCCCTCTCTCTTCTTTTGGCTTTCGGCGTCGCGCGTTGGCTGATCCACGAACCAGCCGATGTACAGTCCACCCTCCATCTTGCGATGGCGTCCGCACGGTCGGCAAACCAGGACACCTTTGTCGTCCATGCCTTCGGCTATTCCTGTGCATGGTACAAGCTCGAATCCACCGAGGGTTTCACAGCGTTTCATGTATTTCCTTTCGTCGCGTCAACTTCGGCAAGCAGGGCGTCGCGGGACTTGGCCCATTCACGCGCCCCAGTAATCTCGCGCGCCATCCCCCTGCGCACCAGCTTCACCGCCTCGTCCCTCTGCCGGGCGAGAGTGGCGATGGTGTCCAAAAGGTCGGTCGGCTCCGGCTGTTCTTCGTCGCTCATGGCTTCTCCGTTCGCGGGGCGGCGGCGCGGACACTGCCGTCATCAACTTCAATCTTGACCTTCGAGAGCGCCAGAAACTCCTTCGCGTATTTTCGCATCCTGGAACGCCACTTGCGAACCGCGCCCGCCTTCGTTGGCGACGAATAGGTCCATCCCGTTGACTGCGAATGCATGGAATGAATGAGCTGCGGCACGCCCTCGACGGACGTGCGGCAGACGAACCAGAGCATGCGCGGCTTGCTTTTCATCTACGCCCCTCCCTTGATGCTCATCGCGGCTTCTCCGTTCGCGTCGGTAATTCGTAAAGTTCGCGGATTACCTCTTGGCACTGGAGCGCGCTGTCTCTCTCGACAACTCCACGCGCTGTCAGTTGGTCGATGCAATCGACGGCATGGGCAAGGGCCTCCACGACGGCGCAGTCCACGGCGTGGCGCACGTCGCAACTGGCACCGAAGATTTTCACGCTCTCCATGGCGAGCTTGGCTGCGTATGTCACGGCTTCTCCGTTCGCGGAGCGGCGGCGAGGGCGCAGTTACAAGCGCCACGCACGCCGTCAGCTTGATCGCGCTCAACGGCCCAATCGCTACGCCCTGGGCACGCGGGACACGAACGCGCATGTGCCGCCCCTCCCTTGATGCGGGCGAGCGCGGCGTCGACTCGCTTCTCGAAATGAGTTCCGTCGTCGGCTATGAACCGCTCGGGTAATCTCAGGAATTCATCCAGCAACCCCATCAATTCGGTGCGATGGGCAGTCACGTCACACCAATGCTTGACAGCTTCGCCATGGGCCACTTCGATTTCGCCTATCGTAGCTCGCGCCTCGGCAAGTTCAGCGCGCCATTCCGTAAGCGAACCTCGCAACCGTTCCAGGTCCGCCGACATCGAGAACCCTGCGGCCTTCTCGTCGGCAAGTGCAGTTTCCAGTTTCTCGTTGTACGCCGCAAGTCCCGCCATGCTCGCGTCGGTTGCGGCTAAGTAGTCCGCAGCGGTCGATTTGCATTCGGCCAGTGCGGCTTCGAGGATGGCTATCGTCCGGGCGGCGGTGTCGCAGTCGGGGCAGGTCATGGCAAACACTTCATGGAGCAAAACGGCCCGCATGTCATGGTTACCGTGTTTTCGTCCATCCACTTCCCGGCGCCCGGCATGGGCGTCGGTTCGGGCTGTTCGCTCGGTACGATTCTCATCGTCACGTTCGTCACGTCGGACGGCGTTGGAATATCAGCGCCGCACGTTACGCACTTGCTCATGGGGTTCCTTTCAGCGGGGCGCGGTTGCACTCGTTGATGATGCCTTCGATGCGTGCCATAACTTCACGCGGGTCTTGGTTAACGACGTGCATGTGCGCCTGATCCACGGCTACCGCTCGCACCATTTTTATGCAGTCCTCCAACGCCTTGATTCTGTCGAGCAACGCAGGCAGGGCAGCGAGCGCAGCGTCTTTCGCCTCCTCGTAGGCGTCGTAGGCGTCGTAGGCGTCATCATCGCCAGTGTGCAAGGTATAAGCGCCGGGCTGCGCCTTCGCCAGCAACTCCCGCAGCGCCTTGGCGTCGATCACTCCGGCACCTTGTGCACCTGGATGAAGACCCGGTAGCGGCCGGCCGGAAGCTCGATCGACTGTATCACGTTTTGATAGCTGCCCCAGCCGCTCAGACCGCTCAGACCGAATTCGATGCTGTCGATGCAGCGCCAGTCCTTCTCATGTAGCACGAAGTCGTGCACCGTCGAAATCGCGGCATCTGCGTGGAAAGGTACGCCTTCGGACCGGACCTTGGTCACCATCTCGACGTCGGCCTTGATCTCGGTGATGCGCCGATCGACGCTCGCGACCAGGCTCTCGCGCAGATCGGCCAGTTGCTTGTTCACGTCTTCTTTCGTCAGGTTCAGGCTCGGCATTCTAGGGCTCCTTTTGGATCAGTTTTCGTAGTTTGTCTGCAAGAAGCTGGGTCTCTGTCGCGAGTTCCTGCAACTCGTCGAAGGAGAGTTCTATCGTCGTCGACACTTCAAACGTGTCGAGAATCAGCCGGGTCTTGTGTGCTCCCGATCTATCTTGTTCGTGGCCGGTAGCCAAGGTGATCCCGAGGCCGTTCTCGAGTTGCTTTGTCCAGTAGGTGCAGGGGTAAGTTTTCATCCTAACGGCCTCGTTCTGTTCAGGGCTTCTTTTGCGAATTCCACCAGTTCATTCGGAGTGATCAACACGGTCATTGACACGCCGTTAGGTTTTACGACGGTCAATACGATTGGTCGGACTCGGACGTAGACGCCGGGCGCGGCCGCCAACCCTACCGTTCCGCCGCTCTCGAGTTGCTTCGACCAGCTCATAACCCTTCAACCGCTTCCTCGATGAGCCGGTGGATCACCCGAATGTAGGCTTCTCGTCCTGCATCTACGGCGTCACTCTTGCCGAGCTTGTGTGCCCAATGTGAAAGTGCGCTGGCGCAAGTCACGGCCTCCATCAACTTTTCTTCGTTCGTTTCGCCCATTTCTTGGCGGATCTTCACCCACAAACCGACGAGTACCGACGCTATCGGATCACGTCCGAGCAACACGAACATGGGTTCGTCTGGATCCGCGTGGCTGTAGCAGTCAAACTTCCCGGGCTTGTTTTTGGTTCCCATTTTATTTCTCGTTCAACTCCGCCGCGGCCTTCTCGAACGCCGCCTTCAAGGCCGGCGAGAGGTCCGTGTAGCTCTTGGGGTTGGACATGCCGAGGCCGATCAGGTCGCTCATGCCGAGGCCGAGCACGGTTTTCTTGATCACGAGGAAGAGCTTGTCGGGGGTGATCACGTCCGCTCCTCCCGCGCCACTTCCGCCAACGTCGCTCCCCGCGGCCACAGCTCCGTGACCTCTTCCTCGGTCCCGATGGCGGCTTCGTACAAACCGTCACCCTCGCGGTGGAGCCAGACCTTGAGGTTTTGTGGACTGCGCCCGGCTCGGAAGAAGGCTTCGGTGATGGGCATCTCGCGCGACTCCCAGCGGTCGCGCGGCTCACCTTCATGGTCGACGAGAAGCCAGGTTTTCATTTGCGTTTTCGAGATCTTCCGTAGATACGGCCCGTGTTGTCGCTCAACCAAACAAAAATCTGTTCTAGTTTCTCATGAACTTCTTCGTTTTCCAGGTCGAAAGCATCGGCCTGCATGATCGCGAGAACCTGGTTCAGCAAAATGGCGTGGCTTTGGGAACTCTGAGGTAACTGTGCTGTTTCGACTTCCGAGCCCACCGCACGCCCCGCAAGATGTTGAAAAGGAGCCTTCAACGCGATCTGGGATTGCGTAAACAAACCGCTTTTGGTATCGACGCCACCCAAGGCGCCGGTAGGTGCAGAGAGACGTCTGTTCAATAAACGGCTGAGACTCAGCTTCGGCATCGCCAAAATGCTCGCGATTCGACCCACAGGAACACCGAAGTTTTCACGTAGCCGTTGCGCAATCTTGACCTTCTCGAAAGTTGAAAGGCGCCTGCCATGTTTGATGTTGCAGGCGACAGCGTGGACGAACCACTCCTTCTGAACGAGCGTGATGACCTTCGCCTCGATTTCTTTCCGGCCCAGACGCTTGGCTGCGCCCCACCGGTGCCGTCCATCAAGGCCGAGATATTTCCCGTCTTTCTTGACCACCTCGATTGGCGGAAAGACATCTCCGGCCTTCATCGCGTCGCTGTACTCGTACTCCGTCTTCCAGTCCACCTGGACACGCGGGTACAAGTTCTCGTCCCATTCGATTTCTTCCAACAGTATCAACATAGAATTTCCTTTGCTGTATTTGTGCATAACACGGCATAACCGTGCCAGACACCTCATTGCCATATTGAAAAATTACCTTTGCTTTTACCCGACGTGACCTGGCTTTGCTATGCGAAACGCGGCACAGCTTTGCTTTAGTATTAAAATATTTCCTTTGATTCGCGGGACCTCGCTGTACTTCGCATCACGACGCTTTGCGCTGTACACCGAAAAATTACCTTTGCTTCTTCTCAGCTTTGCCGCGCTAGGCGTGGCTTAACGTTGTCCACTAAAAATTTCCTTTGCTTTTTACTCGGCGAAGCCTTGCGCTGCAAAACGCGGCTTAGCGTGGCGACACTATGTTCCTTAAAAAATTCCTTTGCGTTTGCGAGACCGAACAATACCGCGACCGGCACTGCCGTGCGCTACGGGTTTTATTTGATGAACTTATACTTCGTGACCTGATACCTTCCGTGAGGACCAGGCCCTGCTTCCGCCCCTGGACGCCAGGACATCAGACCGATGTGGCCGCCACCGAACGTCCAAAGCTGCGGCAGCAGGATCTCCTCGGCAGCCTTCTTGCTGATCATGACAGCATCGTAGAGGACACGAAAAATCAGCCTCCACTGCGACAAGAAAACCCGGGCGGTGAGAATCCGGTTTCCGCGGGAACTCTTGGCAGGCTTGACCAAGATCAACGGGTCCGGAGTCGGCTCCTTCATCCGCGTGTGATAGACCAAATCCACCTCACCTTGCGGTTTCAAAATCATGGGCTCGTTCTTCGTCGGATGAAGAAACGGGAGGTAGTTCTCCTCAAAAAACAAGCTGGCACCGGCGGCTTGCAAAAGTCCACTACCCGGCCATCGGCGCGCGGCGGCGAGCAGCATCGCTTGCAGATTGTCGACCGGGCAACAGAGCGTGTCACTACCTGGCATGAGGTACGAAACCCCCCGAGCCGCGCGATAGGCCGCTTTCAGGTCGACGTGCGCCACTTCCGCCGCTTCACCGCTGGCGACGATGTTGGAAGCTGCGGCTTTGGGTGGCTTCGTCTTGGAGATGTTTCCTTTCGCCGGCCGATCCATGGATCTCACTCCGGGGAACGACAGCACAGATTCATCCAGACGATTCATGAGAACGCCCGGCAGAATGCCCGTCAACTCAATCTCGTAGCACAGGTACTCCTGCCCCGGGATCTTGATCTTCGACGGATCTGAGGTCAGTTCCGGCATTGTCGTCACTGTTTTCTTCGGGACACTCACAGGCTCTGTTTCGATCGTGGTTTCCATTGAGAGGCTCCTTTTTTATTTTCTACTAACGTTTTTGATTCCTAGATTATTCACCCGCCAACCCTTTTCCACCCCACCGCGGTGATCCGTAAGTGCGGCACGTCCCGGACGCCGTTCTTGAACTGAAACGGCAGGTCGGCTACCTCCACGAGCTTCTCGAGTACGAGCCGCCTGATCAGGCCTGGGTTAACCTTGTACTTAGGAATCGGATGCACCGTGAGTTGCCGGAGCGTGGCGAGCGCCGTCGGGGTGAGCGGGTGGGTCTTGGTACCGTCGGGGTGATGAATTGTAGTTTTTGCTGTTCCGTCAGGTTGTCTATTGTGAGAAATGACGGCGTAGCGGTGGATCTTGGGAGGCGTCACCGTGGAGCCTTCCTCACGGGGTACTTCACCAACTCCATCGCCCGAGCAGCCTTCTCACGCTCCTTGCTCTCGGTAAAGCTGTTCCAGGCGGCAACCCGCATCTCGACCCGGGTGATGTACCGGGCGCCCTGCTCTTCCTGCAAGCGCCCCGAGAGGCGAGCGCGACGCCGACGACGGGCCCGGATGTGTGCTGAGCGGCCCATCAAACAACCTCCGGAGACGAGACAGGATCGGGCGGTGAACTGGGTTTGGGCGCCTGCTCAAGCATCCTCTGCACCAGATCTCTCGCCTCTTTCAACTCCAATTCCAGCTTGGCGATCTCGGTCACCAAGTCGGAAGTCTTTTCTTCCCAGGCTCGGGCCCTGTCTATGTGCATGGCCTGAGCAGCAACCAGGTCCGCTTCCAGCTTCGCGATCTTGGCGTCCTTGGCCCCTTCGACCCGCTCTGCCTTCTTCTGTTTGTCTTTTCCCATTTGTCTCTTCTTAGCTACATTGCTAACATGCTAACGACCGCGCGTCTACCAATTTCAGCATCCCAGGTACGAATCTGTATTCCCAGTGCTGCCGCCGCATCCCACCCGAAAACGCGTACGGCCGGCGCTTGACGATGCCGAGCAGGAAGAGCTTTCGGAGCCGGTAGCAACTCGAATACTTCGGCGTGTTTTCGACCCTGACCTCGGCAGGCCGGACCCAGTTTGGATAAACGTTGATCAACTGCTGCAGCGTCGCGCAGTCGAGCGGCGCTAACCAGACCGAACTGACCGGGAGCGCGGCGCTTCCGGCGAGCCTGGCTGCCCAAGAGCCTGCGATCGAGGTGGTCACTAGATGTCCTCGAACACGTGGAAGACCAGCGTCTTCGCGCCCATCTCCACCGGAGCACCTACCGGATTGTCCCAGAGGTCGCTGGCCGTCTGCATCTGAAACGTCCCGACGTATTCTAGCTTGTCATCAGAAATCGTGTGTCCGGTTCCGAAGACCCTGAAAAAGCGTTTGACTGGTTTTCCCTTCGGGTCAACCTTGACCCAGAGCATCGGCTCGCCGTCTTGTACCTGCACCGTCAGGACGACGGCGCCGCGAGGCATCCCGATGGTGACCTTCGGCCCTCCCGGGAGCCGGTATTTCCAGATGGTTTTCACTTGAGCGCCTCCCGGCCGGCTGGGGTGATCACGTACTCATCTACGTGCCACCGCGCACGTCCAGGCCGCTCTTGTGTCAACAACCCGCGCGTAACGAGATGGTCTGCGATCTCACGCTGCTTCACCTTTCGGGGACTGGCTCCCGCGTAGATGACGCCGTCAACCTTCGACGCCGACTTCAGAATCACGCGCTCTTGCTCGGCCAGTTTGAAGTGCCGGCAGTACGGTTGGTGCTCTGTCGGAGTGCAGTCCGGTAGGTCGTCGACGGGATCAGGAACGAAAACACTGTCTTCTGCTTCCGGCGCTAGATCGAGGCGCCTTTGATACTCTTCGAGTGCAGCGTCGGCAATGATCGCGTTCGCTCCCACGGCGCCTTTGTTGTCGGTCATCGCCGCGGCCATGAACCGCACCCACGCACGGGACTCTTCGGAATCGGGTTTGAACTTGGTCACCGGCGGCCTCCGAAAAGAGAGCCAAAAATGCCTCCATCGTCGTCTTCACCGGTCAAGTATCTGGTTCCGAGCACGTAGCAAATTCGTTCTACCGGAGTCGCAGTGTCTGCTTCCAAGGCCGGTGTCAACTCATCGAGAGCCTCCGCAACTACCCAGTGTTGCGCCTCTTGGGCGTAGCCGTTGAATGCCTTTAGTTTGGCATTCCACTCATCATCGCGCTGTTTCCAGTCCGGTCTCGCGAACGAAACCGGCGGTTCTCCAGGATGCGGTGGTTGATCACCTTCCGGCTTCGGGAATTTCTTGACCCACTTGTCTTGATTCTCTGGATTGCTCATGGTCGCGGTCTCCTCTTCCTTTTCCTCGGAATGCAGAACTCCAGATCCCCCAGGCACATCGCATCCGCATGCGGCACCGGACTCGCCTTGCACACCTTCGACGTGATCTTGCCGGAGAACTTCAACCGCAAAATGGTTCCACCTTCGGGACCGTGTACCCATAGAGTGTTGCCACCTTCGTTGAACTCGATTGCGGCTGCGGGAATCATCATGTACTTCCCTCCTCAAAAATCTTGAATTCCGGTATTCCGTCCTTGGGAAAAGTGACCATCTCAGACAAATACCGATCGATGATGTTCTGGCAGTACTGGCAGTTGACGAGACGAAGAGTGGTCCGGCGCGCTCCGTCGGCGCTACCGCAGAGTCCCAGACTGCCTTCGGTGGCTATGCCCCAGTGGCAGGTCACAGCTTCCACACATCTATCTTCGATAGATCCGCTCGGAGTTGATCCGCATCCACGTGCAGATAAAAGTCGGCCGTCGTCTTCGTGTCGGTGTGCCGGAGGAACCGCGCCGTCTTGGCCAGGTCGCCGGTCGCGGCGTACACCAACAGCCCAGCCGTGTGCCGAAGTGTATGAAGTCCGTAATGATCCTTCAGCCCGGCGAGCGCCAACATCTTCTTCCAGCGCAGCCGCAGGAGCGAAAAGCTCATCGGGCCGTCGCCGCGGCCGAGAAAAAGGAACGCCTTAGACTCGACCGACTCACCCTTTTCTTGCTTGACGACCAACCACTGGCTCAATGTCGTGACGGCGGGCTCCGGCAACGGCACGAAGTCTCTGAGGTTGCCTTTTCCGATCACGTGCAGCCGATCTCCGACGAAGTCGCCGACACGGAGCTTGCAGAACTCGAACCGGCGCAGGCCGGTGCGAAGCAAGGTTCGGAAGGCGAAAGCATCTTGCTGTGAAGACCAGTCTCCGCTCGTGATCTGCCGAGCCAGCGTCTGCTCTAGGAGCAGAGCCTGGGGGATCGCGAGCACGCGCTTTTCCTCGAACGCCCGGACGTCTCGAACGTCTTTCTTGGACTTGGATTCGACGACTTTAGCCACGGGTGACCTCGATGTACGACTTCACGAACTCCGCCGCGTGCGCCGCGACGAGGCTGTTCCCGTAGGCGCGCAATTTTCCCACGCGGCCGGGATTGCTTGGAGCCAGCGGGAATGTTCCGGATCCAACAGGCCGGTACTTTCCGTCCCGGCACCAGATGAGGTCGGCGTCTCGCCAGAAACCGCTGACAACACCTGCCTCGCCAGCGGCCGGCCCTTCGATCCGTAAAGCTCGCTGTCCGTCATCCGCGAGCGGTCCGACTTGTGGTCCCGTGTTGTTGTTGTTGCCCAGGACGCCACTTCTTGCAGATCGGGACCACCCGCCCCGCGCTCCGCCCGCTTGCTGTTCGGGCCGCCGCTGATCGCCTTCGGTGCAGGCCACGACGCCAACGCCGCCGTGTTCAGATCGTTGTTCCAACCTCTCCTCTCCGCCTCCGCCTCCGCCCCGGCCAGCGTCCTCACGTTCTTTTCGCCGTCGCTCGCCCTTGGATTCGGCCACGAAATACAAACGGTGGCGGAGTTGCGGAGCACCGACCCACGCAGCGCAGGAATCAAGCGCCCCAATGGCGTAACCCGCTCCTTCACAGTCAGCCGAAACAGCGTCGAACCAAGCGAGGCCGTCCTTACTCGAAACTTGTTCACCAAAGACAACGTCAGGGCGACACTCGCGGATGAGCCGGAAGAAGTCGGGCCAGAGGTGGCGCTTGTCGGCGGTCCCTTTCTTTTTCCCGGCCGCGCTGAAGGGCTGACAAGGTGCGCTCCCTGACCAAACCGGTCGATCGTCGGGCCATCCGGCTTGACGGAGGGAGTAGGACCAAATTCCCACGCCCGTGAAGAAGTGACATTGCGTGTACGCTTTAAGATCCGCCGCCGAAACTTCTTTGATGTCACGATCGTCCACGTCCCCCGGAGCAATATGCCCGGCCTTGATGAGGTTCCGAAGCCACTCGGCGCAGTACGGCTCGATTTCGTTGTAGTAGGCGGTCATGACGTCCAGATCACCTCGTGCGAAACCCGCCCCTTGCCCCGGCTTGAGTTCGCGCGCGCTGTGCGGAAGGGCTTGAACGGAAGCCACTTCGCGCCTTCGTTCTCGCAGACGATGACCTGGCCGCGGCGCTCGCGGCACCATTCGGCCAGCGCCGGATAGTTGAGCGCCTCTCCGTTGTAATACTTGCCTTGGCGCTCGTACGGCGGGTCGACGAACCAGGTTGCCTTCACGTGTTTGAGCACAGGCGGGTAGAAATTCTCGTAGGACGTGTGGTGAACTTTCCAGTGCCGGATGTACTCGACCTGCCGGGCGATGCGTTCGCGAATTGATTCGCCCCAGAAACACATCGGCCATCTACCGTCACGTCCCCATGCTGAAAGCGTACGCCTTGGTCCGTGGGACGCGCGCCCGAGCCAGAAGCCGACCAACCACCGGGCTTCCTGACAAGCGTGGAGATCGTCGACACAATCCACCGGCGCCGGCAGCTTCATGATGGTCGACGCGCGGGACTTGATCAGGTAGTTCCAGACACCCGCGATGATCGGATTCGTGTCCGAGAGCACGACGTTGCGGTCGTGGTACCGGGTCGCGTACCCAGCGCTTCCCGCGAACGGCTCGATGATCAGGTCGTGCTCCGGCTGGGGGTAGTGCTTCGCCAGAAGCCATTTCGAGCCGTAGTACGAGAAGAAAGGGCGGAGGGGGGTCACTTATCCCTTGTTTTCGTGATCTTCGCGTACCCATTCGCTTAAGACGCGATCTTTAACATCGTGTCTGCTTCGGTTCTCCCACACGGGCCATCAATCAAAACATCAGATCCACCCGGAGTTCGTACGTACAAAGCAAACGCGTACGCGCCGTTCTCTGCAAGTTTTCTGAGTCGAGCCAGTTCGAGACGCATTCTCATCCCTTCACCCCCGTGTACAACTTCGTGACGATCACGAGCGGGTTCCAGATCGTGATCTGGTTGGTGCCTTGTTGAAGCACCAAGAAGTTCGCGTTCTTCTCAATGACAACGACGAATCCCTTAAGAATCTTCTCGACCGCTGTCTTGTTTTTCGCCTCTACGACGTACGATTCGAGTATCTCGACCGGCATCCTGAACCCCCGCGAGTCTCCACACGCAGGGCAGGCGGTCCCTTGCATGTACTCGTTCGTGCAGGCGAGGCAGATCATCGGGTGGCCTTTCTCGCAAGTCGACGCAACCGCCGCTCAAACGCTTTGTTGACCCGCGCCGCGAACCGACGCGCGAGATGAACCTTCCCGAAGTTGCGTAGAACGACGACGTCGAGGTTTACGGAAGCGCCTACGTTACGAAAGTGGCCGTTTTCGTCAACGTGTACCTGCACCAACGGCAACAAATCATCAACACGCACCGTTTTCACCCGTTGAGCACCTCTCGTTATTCTGCGCCACTCGTGTTCAGCTGACACAGCAGCCCGCGCTCGCTTGGCCCACGCTGCGGTCCAGCGCTTCGGCCTCAAAAGACCGCCCACGACCACGCGGCCGTGCGGGAGAGGTTTCGGAGGCTTCTTCACGACTTCTCCCTTGCGCCCTTTGCCCACTTTTGCCACTCGGCGAGAGTGCACCGCTGCCGCCACGCAAAACGCGTGTACCTGCCCGAGACGAAAATCACACCGGCCCCTAACGTCCGATCGAGAACATGCCGCGTTTCTGCCGGAGGGTTGATTTTTCCGTCAACGTAACCTCTCGGACGGAACCAGACCGCCCCAGCCTGCGGCGGGCCGTTCCACGTGTAATCGAACCCGGGCGTGACGCTGGATTCGCGCTTGAGAGCCGTTTTCACGGCTTTTCGGCTCGATTTTGAAGGCTTGACGGCGGGCTTTTTTCGGGGCATCTTGATCATCAATTAACCAGATGTCCCCCTTCTAGTCAATCAATTTGTTACGTAGCGTAGCCTTACGCGGTGCGGCATCTACCCTGGCTACCGGTCCGACCCTAAAAACGGCTCGCCTTTTGGATTCCTGCGGTGTAACACTACGAGTATGCCCCGCCCCAGAGGACCGCACGGCAAGGAAGTAAGCCAAGCGGTGTGCGTCCGTCTTCCCAACAAAGTCGCCGCTGCGCTCTTCCAGGCGGCCGGCGCCGACGGGGGACCGGTCTTCGCGGAACACGTGCGCAACGTCATCAGACGGTCCGTCGGTGTGCCGCTCGACTTCCAGGCCGGATACGAAGAGGGAAAGATGCAGGGGTGGGCCGAAGCGAACCAGCGAATGCGGGACGCGTTGAAGGGGGCTTGATGAAAGTCACCAAGACCATCCGCGTGGTGCGAACCGTCCGGAACGGAGATCAGTCCGTGATCACCGAAACAACCACCACGAGTGAAGGCGGAGGCACAGCCGACGTCCAAGCGGAGATGGACAAAATCCAGGCCGACATCGCGGACACGCTAGCCGCGCCGTTCGAGTCAATCGTGAAGTCGTTGCGTGACATGTTCAGGAAGAGACTCTGACAATTTTGAAAAGGAAGACGCATGAACACTACCCAAGCCAAGAAGACCCTCGCCCCTGGGGATCTGGTGATCGCAGAGACAGAAACGTCGACGTGGAACTACCACATCCGCCGCATCGAAGCTGACGGGTTGTTTTTGGGTGGTGGTGCGCCACCTGCTCTGTGTGGTGCCAAAGTCGGCTGGGACACCTTGATCCCGCTTTCCACCTACGGCTCAAAAGATGGCTTGTCACACTGGTGTCCGAAGTGCCTCAAGATCGCAACAACATGAGTTTCATCGAACACAAGACTTCACGAGCCTTCGACATCGTGAAGAAAGAACGCAATCTGGTAGACCCAGTAGGTGACGGTTGTCGCATGAATGCGGACGAGGCCCGAAAAGAGGGTTGGGACGAAGCCGCTGATGTTGCACAAGCCTTCGACGAACTCGACGGAATTATCCCGTCTAAAAACAACGGGTTCACGATTCTCTCCACCATCATGAAACACAAAACATGACCCCCCGCATTCAAACGCCGTGTCACGCGCGAAGCCCGACGCGGGCTCATGGAGAAACAATGACCACAGACTGTGCCCACGTTCGGACACTACTAAACCAAGCCGGGAAGAAATACCGATGGATTCCTGATCGAACAGGCAAACCCCACTACATCGTTCAGTTGCGAAAACCCGACGACTGCCCACCAAGAGGTGCACTCACTTACTACACCTGGGGAATCCATTTCGGCCCCGATGGTACTTTCGGCGAGTCGTGGGGAAAAATTCCGGTGCAACTCCCGCCTCACATGGACAACGACAAAGCAGAAGAGCACCGACGAATAGCCGCAGTGGAATCAGATCGCATGGTTCAAGAGTACTTGAAAAAACACAGACCATGAAAATCATCGAAGACAAGAACGCGCCCTGGGGTGGCTGTCTCATCGAGAACCCGGAACTCGTGCTCGACTCAGACACCGGCTTGTTCAAACCGCTCCCGAACGAAGAGGACACCATGAAAATCTCAAAACAGTGGACCCCACAAGAGCGCCTGAACGTCGTCTCGGCTCTCTTGACCCTTGTGCAAGACGACATCTACGCCAACCGATACAGCGTGCCAGGGCGGCCGAACATCACGTCGCTACAACACGTGATCTCCGCACCGGCGGAAACTCTGGAAGAAAACCGCGCGTCGCTCGAAGAGATGCTGAATCAAGTGGATCAAAGGGATGAGGACGCAATCCCATTTCCAGATCCCGGCTTCAGTGGAGGTCCTGTCTCTTGAACATCGTCTGGGTAGAAGAGCCACGCCGAACGCAAACCAACGTCAACGGCTGGGAAGCGGTGGTGTGGCCGAAGCAGGGCCTCGCAGGTAGAACGTTTTGGAACTACATCGTGCGCAAGATGAGTGAAGACAACCTTTCTCACCACTACCCGTGGACCGGATCGAGCCAGACTAAACAAAGCGCGATGTTGATGGCGGAAGCAGCGCTGGCTCACGAGATTACGAAAACCGCATGACCGCACCAAAACTCTCTCGCCGTGTCCCGCTCAAGCCCGGCGCCTGTCAGAAGTGCGGTCTCGTTTTGTCCGGCGGCCGCTACCTGGACGGCGTCTCTAAAGGCAACAGAGGTGACTTCGTAATCTGCCGATGCGGTACGATCCTCATTATCGACGCCGATTTCCAGCCCGTTCCGACCGTGCCTGCAGACTTCGCGAAGAGTTCGACGGACACACTTCGCAACCTCACAACCGTGTCGGACACGATGCGTAGGAAGGCTGCGGCGTCATGATGATTCGCTTTCGTTTCCACGAGATCGCGACAACCTTCTTCACGCGTGGGATGCGCTGGTGTGGGATTCTCCATCGCCTATTTGTCCGTCTCGGCGACTCTTGCAGCCGACGCTCGGGCTATCACATACGAAAACTGGTGGACATCAGGAACGCTTATTCTCAATCCAGAGGAGGATCGGTAACAACTCTGGAACGGCTACGGGCGCTCGATCAAGAGCCAAAAAACTGATACCATCAGGATGTCATGGCCGACAAGAACACCCGCATCTTCACGATGAAGGCGCTCACCGCGGCCCGAAAGGCGATCCAGCGCAACGACTGCCGCCACGCGGACTACTGGTTGAAGCAGATCAAGCTGCGCACCGGCCAGAGCGCGCCGAAGAAGCTGAAGAAGCAGCTCAACAGTTGCTACCGGAAGCAGGACTGACCATGGGCTACGCGAAAAAATGGGTGAACGACTACGGTGACATCCCCCGATGGTACTGGGGTCCGTTTCGGTACGGACTTCACCCGCCACGAAAACGCATCTCTCCTCATTTTCTCTCGACAATCTTTGGTCTAGCAGCAGGACTCTGATGAAGCTCGGCACTTCCCTCGCCATCGGTACCGTCGTCGGCGTCGGCGCCCTCCTCGGCCTGGCCGCGCTCGCCAGCGCACAGAGCCCGCCTCCCCTCCCACCGGCACCGGCGGACCAGCTCTCGGCTACCTTCGGACATTTCAAGACCCTGATGTTCTTGATCCGCGGTAGTGACAAACCCGTCTCCGCACGGCTCCAGACCCGCGCGAACGAGATCATCGACTACGTGGCCCGGCGCAACGCCGCGAAGATCTGGCCGGCGGTCACGAAGAACGAACTCGAGACGTTGTACGGGATCGCGCGGAGCAAAGCTTGATCGTATGGGACAATGGAAAAGTTTTCAGCTAGAAGAAAATGAACGCCGTTATCGCAAAAACCGACGAGCCCATTCTTTAGCGAAGCTACGCAAGCGTTCACAAATCTATGCAGGAACTTACGCGGGCGTCATGGCGAAACGTGAGTTAGACGAACTTCTACGAGATAAAACGCGGACTGAGTGACTGTCAAACCCGCGCCGGCCAATCCGACATCGCGACGTACTGTCCCGGGCAACACTGTCCCCCGCCGTACGAATCGTGGCACCACCGGCGCTCGATAGTACCGTCGGCTTTCCTGCAGCCAACCCACCGGCCGCGCCAGAAGTTCGCGTCGCAGGCATCCCGCGCGGCCGGCCGGAACAAGGACGGCGTGGGAAACGGCCCCTGTGTCTGCACCGGACACACGCCTGAAAGCGCATCCGGCCGCAGCACCATCCCGGTCCTAGGTCCGAACCCGCCGGCTTTCAGTGCGTGTGCGAAGCCTTCATCGAGGACGGCGACGCCGGAGCCGACCAGGGCCGCGGTCGAGTACGCCCCGCCCCACTTCCAGGTCGCCAGCGCTGCGAGCGACCATGTCCCGAGCAGGGTACCCCAGAGCGGGATCGGGTTCTTGTTCCCGCGAGCCGCGAGGTCGGCGATGAAACGCGTACCGACTAGGCCAAGCACGGCGACACCGGAGTAGGCGGCGAGCTTACCTGCGGTGCGGAAGAAACCTCGCTTGCGTTTCATGGAACGTCCGTCACCCGCATTTTGAGCCGCTTTCGCCCTCGAAGCAACGCCCGGACGATCCGATGGTGCCCATCGCTCACCGTGAACGTGCCGTCGTGCTCACGGTAGACGAACGGTAGACCCGTGATCGGCTTGCACAGGCCGACGTCGGTTGCCTGGGTCTGCGACGCGAACACACGGTCGAGAGGCACGATCGCGGTCTTCGACGGTGCGCTCGACGGCACGATGGGCTTGCGCCGGAACGGCAGTGGGATCTTGTGGAACGTGATCTTGGTGCCGTCGGGCCAGATGTCGCGAGAGACGACAGGGAGATCGATCTTGCAGGATTTCACCATTGCTCACGTGTCTGAACTCGGTGTGTTCGACTCGGCCTGCGCCCAGTTGAACTGATCAAATGGCAACACCGGATCCGGCGTCCAGATGTGCCGGCGCAGCAGCTTCATGACGTCGGTTTCGCAATCAAGCCGCACGTCGGGATGCCGCAGGGCAGCCAGCAGATCGGGAGGAAGTTCGGTCTTCATCGCTTGCAGTTCGCCCGGTAATACACAATCTGTCCAGAAGGAAGACCTCGATCTAGTTTTGCTGGATGCGATCGAACACGCACACGGTACCAAGCATCAACAGCGTCAAACTTCGCACAAGAAACTTCACACTCGGTCGTACTCACTAAATGCCGATCCGTGCACCTTTTCACTGATGCTCCGTGTTTGGCAGCCGCGCGACGCGCAATTCGTTTGGAGCCTTTGATCACGACTTTGATGGTCATCTGTATCGTCTCCGGTGAGCCCCGCCCAAAGTCGCGCACCCCTCTGTAACGAAATTCAGCAACGTCCCCGGCGTATTTCCGCGACCCCTCTTGACGGTGCTCAACTCGTTGAACCAGTGACGAACTCTGGTTCCAGCAGTGCAAGGCGCGCTGCATATAACTTCATTGCGTTGTGACGGAGGGTTGATCCGACCTCCGTAATTGACGCACTTTACGGGAATGCCGTACCGTGCGGCAGCGCGCTTGACGCTCTTGAGTGGGCCTTTGGCGAAGAGACGGATAGTCACCGGTTACACCTCGCAACAGAAGTTGTTCCCGCGCCGAACCCAAGTCCCCGCGCACGGTGGCAACCGCGGCGTCGAATCAGGCATGCACGACGGGACCGCCACCGGCACGTAGATCGGCTCGATGTAAGTGCCGTAGTCGTACCGCGGTCCGAACCCACCACCCACGCGTCGAAAACCACCGCCCCCGTAACGATGCCGACGGTGTGGATGATGCCCTGGGGGTAGACCAAAGATCATGGCGCCAGTATACTCCCACCGTGAAACTCGACGCAAACCGCATCACTACACGGATCTGGCAAGGCTCTCACCCCGCCCCGGGCCCGTTCGTTCAACAAGCCGGCGCCAACGTCCTGGTTCTTTGCGCGCAAGAGCGTCAGCACCCGGCCGAACACTACCCCGGCGTCCACGTGATCCACGCGCCGATGGATGATTCCTACACCGTGCCGACGGTCGAAGCGACTCGAGCCGCGAAACTCGCGCTCGCCGAACACCGAAAAGGCGCCCGCATCCTCGTGTGTTGCAACCAGGGCATCAACCGCTCCGGTCTGGTCGTCGCCATCATGCTTACGATGCTGACCGGGGTCTCCGGCTACGAGGCCGTGAGAAGGGTCCAGGCTTACCGGCTGGGAGCCCTCATCAACCCTGCATTCACGATGTATTTGCGCAGTATCCCGGACCGGAACACCATACACGACTTGACGGCGTCACCGTAGAAGGCGATCCTCTCGGTGTGGCACTCCGAGACGCCAAAAGAGGCGGCAAGCTCCTGATCGGTCTTGGCGTGGGAGGAGGTCTCACCGCGCTCTTGATCTACTTCGCGCGCCGGGCCAGCGCCGCAGAATCCGAAGCCGGAGAGTACCGAAAAGCCGCCGGTGCCGCCAACAAACGTGCTGGTGATGCCGCTGCCGCTGCCCAGGCTGCGGCCGGCCGCGAACGTGCCGCCCTGGCAACCGCCGATGCCAACGCCCGCGCAGCCGCCGCCAATGCCCAACTCGCGAACCAGGCCCGAGGAGACGCCGCCGCCGCCGGCAACGCACTCGCGAACGCCCGGCAACAGCTCGCAAACGCCCAAAATGCCGCCCAGGCTGCCACCGCACGAGAAGCCGTCGCAAAGGCTGAAGCCGCTGCCGCGCTCGCGAACGCCCAGGCCAATGCCCGACAAGCCGCAGCGACCCAACAACAAGCAGACGCGGCCAAGGCCCGGTCCGACGCCGCCATCGCATCCCTGGAGAAGCAGCAAGCCGCGGCTGAAGCCCAGCGTCGCGCTGACGAAGCTGCCGCCGCGGCGCGCGCTGCGCTGGTCGCCGATCAACAGGCTGCCGAAGAAATTCAAAAAGAGGCACGGCGCGTCCCGCCGCCTCCGCCGCCGGTTTACGTCCCGCCACCTCCACAGCAATCAATCCCGCCACGGCCGCCGATGACTCTGCCACCACCGCCACAGCAATTCATCCCGCCTCCTCCGATCGCCGTCATTCCCCCGAAGACCGCGCCCCCCACTCCTCCGAAGCCGAAAGCGACCGTGACCACGGTGCTCGACCCGACCAAGCTCAAGCTGGTCGACGACGCATACGTGAAGGCCGTGAACTACGCGCGCGATGAGTACAAGAAAAAGAAGGGCGTGACGCTGACGGCGCAACAGGCCCTGAACGTGATCGCGTCGGCTTTCGCAAAAGGGTCCGTTTTGCAGCCAGGGGCAGCCCCGGTGCCGGCGGCGACTTCATTGGGTGAACCGAGCATGTACTGGGCGAACTCCGCCGCAGTCATCAAAGCTTCGACTGCCGCCGCCGTGGACGCCGCCAAGCGCGAAGTCGACTACCAGACCGGCTCGTACAAGCCGTTGTCCGGGCCGTTCGGTGAGCCCGCGTTTCGGATCTGCTAGGTGGCTTGACGTCAGGCTCGGGCTTGGCGGATACTGCCGGACATGGCACGACAACGACGATCCGCTGAACCAACTCGGGAAACCACGGAAGAGCCGACGATGCCGGGGGTTCCGCCGGTCGAAGGGGCAGGCGAAGAGCGCGCTGCTGATGCTCCGATCGGTGACGTGGACCCAGTGATGGCTGAAGCGACCGCCGCGGCTGATGCCGAAGCGCAAGCTGCCGCAGCAGCCGAAGCCGCCCGGGTCGAGGAAGAAGCCCGGGTCAAGGCGGAAGCCGAAGAAACCGAGCGCACGGCTCAGGCAATCCGACAAGCACAGGAAAACGCCGATCGAGAAGCTACCGCAGCGCTGCAAGCAAAGATCAATGCATGCAAAAACATCCTACGCAACTACGTCAACACCGTTCGCCGGACCACCCGTGAAGACGCCGTCGAATGGCTTGAACGCATGTGCGCAATCACCAAGGACATCGCCGGGGCGGCATTTGACCAGCTTGTGTCCGAGCCAACCTTCAGCAAAGAGACCGTCGATCGCGCCAAGACGATCACGGTCACAGTTGATGAGTTCTTTCTGAAGTCGAAGACCTAGGCCGCGCCGTCGGCCACGACAGCAAGATTTTCCGGGTGCCAAGCCACCCGTGCGTCGTTGCCGGCGCCGATAGCTTGAATGACACGGCCAACACGAAGTTTGTTGTTGTTCGCAGCAAGTGCTGGAATCGTCGTCGTCAACGTGCGCGTCGTCGTCGGTGACAAATATGCAATGGCACCTATGGTCGGTACACCATCAAAGTTACAGACCGGCGCGTCAGCACAGGCCATGTGGCCGTTTGCATCGTTAGCAGGAGACGTGATCATGACACCGACAACATTGGAGTTTCCGGCCGCAGCATCGTTACCAAAAGCGCTGGTGACTTGATTGGTCGTTCCATTACTACGAACCAAGGCGCCAACCGTGAGCGCGACGCCTGATTTGTTGACGACGCGTTTGCAAGCCGACACCACATGCCCGCCTGCGCCCTCGACCTCGTTGCTGTTATCATCAACCACATTCGTGAGAAGCAATCCGGCGTAGGTAGCCGTCACGGTGCCAGCAAGATTGATGTCACCCAGCGCACCTGTGACCGTCGTGGCTGACGTAAAAAAGAACGAACCACCGAAACTATCAACAATTTCAAAACCATGAGCGTTGTTGCCGGTCGATCCAAACGGCCCAGCGATATCCAAGCGCACACTAGTACCAGAAGCGCGTATCGCCGGAAGTGAACCCGCGTTGATGCACTCAATAAGCCGAAGCGTAACTTGAGAGTCTTCGATGCTGAAAGCCTTCAAGTTTCCGTCGGTACCATCTACCAATGGCGGCTTCTTCGTTGCTGAAGATGCAATGCCGATGGAGTTAGCAATCGCGCTCTCTGTCGTGTCCCATCCACACGAATTCACGAGAAGACAATTGAACGAACAACCCATACCGATGTTGGGGTAATGACATCCAACAACCTGACAACCGACCGACGCCGAAAAAGACGACGAGGTCATGTCTAGATTGGCGACTTGTGTGCCGTCGAACAAGTCGCCGATCGAAGTCGCCAACGCGGCGTCACTCTTGAAACCGCATCCGACCCGGATCAACGTTTCCGTTTCGTCGTTGTAAAACGGAGTCATCGCAACCATGTACTGTCCTGTGACGACCTGAATCGCGGCGTTGCCCCATACACCACACATTTCAAGTACGTCACCGACGCCTTTCATCGAAAAGGCACCGAACGATGCAGGACTCCCAGTCAAGGTCTGTTTGATGCCGACGATCGTCGTGGCGCCTACCCGTGAAGTATCCCCGGTCAGATTCACTGTGAAGTTGTGCACGTTCTGAATGCTGGTCTTGAGTGATGCTACCGAAACCCCTGCGGCCTCAATGTAGAAAACGTCACCGGAATTTCCGGTCACCGGCACGGCTGGCAGATCCTCATCGAGATGAAACACGTTTCCGGCGCCGCTCACCAACGAAAGCTGCCGCGTGACGTTGCGGAGCCCCGCTGTTGTCGTCGCCGAGTCAAATCGGATCCGAAACGACCTGAACGTGTAGTTGGTAGCAAGAGCCACCGCGCCGCCACCAGCAAGCTGGACGGTCTTCTGCCGATTTGATGTGTTGACGGTGACGTTGTACCCAGCTGTGTTCGTCCCCGGCGCACGGATGAACCCGGCCATGAGCTTGTCGGCCGCGGTATTGGCGAAGGCCACCGATCCGGCGGTCGCGTCAGTGATCGTTCCGCGCACTAACATCTTTTCGTAGCCGTAGATGCCAAGCAGCAGCAAATCATCGTTGGTCAATCCGTCTGGCTTGAGGTAGTTGGCTCCGGCCGCACGTGATTCGATCGCAATGACGACTTTCCGACCCGCCCCGATGACGGGCAACTTAGTTGTGAGCGCCGTCAGTGTTTTGAGTGCAACAGCGCCTGCAGCAGCCATTGAAACGTCGGAGTAACCTAAATTGGAATCGCTTCCGTTCGCATAGCTGACCGCCATGTAACGAACCGAATTCGGATCCCAATTCATGCTTGACGTCGCATTCGGCGCGAACAACGAAACCATCACCCGGCCGCTGAGCGAATACGAAGACGCGTCCGTGATCATGCCGATCGAAACCGCCAGCACCGGCGCCGCTGTCGTCCCACGTCCGGCCACGGAAGCAGACACGTACACGATCTGCGTCGCGGTCGGGGTCAATCCAGTCTCGAGCAAAACCTCTACTTCACCCGCAATGGTTGCGAAGTAGCGCCCGCCCGGCCCGGTCTGGTTGTTCGCGACGCCGATGATCGACGCCAAGTTGGCTGACGTATTAGCTTGAGCCAACAACGTCTGTCGAGCACCGGTCGTCCCTTGGACGATCATGCCCCTGGATAACGTGACGCCAGCAGCGTTGTTGAAGGACTCTACGACCTGATTGGCGAGAGACACGCGAAAACTCTTTTCGCTAGTAGCACTCCAACGATGCCGCGAGAAGCGCGGTTCCGGCGCCGGTCTCCGTCATGTCAATATCGAGTCTGTCACCAGCGGCGAATTGTCCCTCGTTCGTCAAGTCTGAAAAAAGTGCGGTGGATCCGGTTGTGATGGTCGCAGTGATACCGGTGGCCGCACCATTCTTGAGTACCCTCACGACGAGATTGGCGCCGAGCGGGTTTGAACTTGCTTGTATCCGCAAATTGCGCACGCGGCAGGCCGGCATTGGATAGTTGACTACAACAGCATCAAGAACTGCACCAGCGAACGGACCCGAATCGGCCAAAAAATCTGTCTTGGCGCCAGCCGCACCGACGAACACACCAGAAAACTTCAAGACGGTCTTCTTGACCGGCGCTCCAGCGGATCCTTGAACCGTGTTGTTCTGGGCATCCATCTGTGGTGACGTCGCAAGGCTCGCGAACGTCGCGACTACCGAACCGGCCAAAAGTACATCTTGCGTTGTACCGACGGCGGCAGTGCCTACAACGACAACCGTTGATCCAACAGACGACACACCCGCAAGAGCCGAAGTTCCCGAAGTTCCTTGCGGCTGTGCGCCCCCGGAGCCAATCGTAAAATTACAATCGCGCCCGAAAACAATCCCGTTGGTTGCCCCTCCATGATCGATCGAGAGCACGAATCCTGCATACCCATTCAATGCAATACCGGCAATAAATCGTGTTGGACGGAACAGATTGGCGGCAACAGCAAACTGCGCGCCTATCGTGTTGCTGGCGTTTGTCCCAACTGACCCTCGAACATTTGTAACAGTGGGCGCGAGCGTCGAATATCCAGAATTGAAAATAGAGAAATCGCTGCTACCGAACAACAGATCGGTAGTGCTGTGAAACGCCGGCATCGACAGATTCGATTTACCGTTGATGTACGCGTTGAAGATTGCCCGTGCGTCGATCGTGCAAAAAGTCGAGACGGTGGTAGCGCCATCCTCCAAATAATAAGAAAGCGGCGCAGTAAACTCCGGTGCGGAAACGAGATACGTATCAGCATCGAATCGGTTGAAAACCGGTTGAAAATTCACCCCGACCGGACTTCCAGACACGCCGATGGTGCCCGTCCAACGCATCCCGCACACCGGAAACTGCCCATTGTAGTTGTTGGGCCCGTTGAGGCCGCCGAACGGAATCACAGGACGAGTAAACCTCACACCAGGCGCGCGAAGGTAGTATTGATCTCCGTTGGCAAGGGCTGCCAGTGTCGTACCTACACCGGTATCAAGTAGCGTAGCACCGGTTCGATCAACAACTGTGTTTCCGATATTGCGGAGACCCGCCGTGACGTTGCCTTGGTACTCGACTTTGAGTCCGGCAACCGTGTCGGTCGCGGGAAGGACACCTGCACCATTCGTGATCGTATAGCCGACCATACCGGTCGCTGTCCACGAACCATCCGCATTCGGACCGGCGGAGCTTGTAACGCCCGCCATGTCAGATCGATCATTCACACTGTTTGTGAGATCCGATGCGCGAAACGCGATGTACGCGTACCCAGCATACCCGGTGTCCAAGTAGTCACTGGCTCCAGCCTTGTTCAGGTAGTTGCCGTTGTCGGAACGCGGCTTGTAGAGTGCGACCGTACTAAGTGCCTGTCCGAAGCGCGGGAGCCGTTTCCGCATCTCTTCTGATGTTCTGAGTGCCACCGGACTGGTTTGCGCTGGTGTGAAGATCGTCAATGCCGCGGCATCGATGTAGCCGACATTCGCGTCGTTGCCGTTCTCGTTGTCGATGAACCAGTACCGGACCAGGGTCGGGTCCCACGGTGGGGCTGGCGTCGCGTTAGACGCAAATAACGCGAACAGCGAAACCATCACCCGGCCGCTGAGAGAGTATGAAGACGCGTCTGTGATCACTCCCATCGGAATTGCCAGAGTCGGAGCCGCCGTCGTCCCACGTCCGGCTACGGAAGCAGACACGTACACGATCTGCGTCGCTGTAGGTGTCAGACCAGTCTCGAGCAAAACCTCGACCTCGCCAGCCACGGTCGCGAAGTAAAGCCCGGTCGGCCCCGTCCCGTTGTTGGCGACGCCGATAATCGATGCCAGATGCGCCAACGTGTCGGCCTGGGCCAGCACCGTCTGCCGGACTCCGGTCGTTCCGCGCACGATCATGCCGCGAGACAACGTGACGCCAGCAGCGTTGTTGAAGGACTCTACGACCTGGTTGGCGAGAGACATCTGGGAGGCATTCTTGCAGGTTTTCTACCCCGATGGCAAGCTTCCCCTGGTGCGTCGCCCAAAACGGCTCGGACGTCTACCCCGTTGCCCTAAACCACGAGGGCACAAAAATCCCGTAGGAGTCCCAAAACTTCGACTCAACCGCCGCGCAAAAGCTGTTGCCTGATTCGACCACATCGTGACGAACTCACGTAGTCGGTCAACAGGCGCCCATCCAGGTGATCAATCTCGTGCTGCAACGCCCGAGCTAACAGACCATCGGCGTCAACCACGAATTCCGTGCCGATTGAATCCTTGGCCTTCATCCGCACGTGCTCTTTTCGCTGGATCTGCACGCGAATTTTCGGGAACGAAAGACAGCCTTCTTCATCGAAAGTAGCCCCGTTACCAGACACGATTTCAGGGTTCACGAATACTTGATTGGTCAGCGATAGCTCGGGGTGAATCACGAACACCCGTAACGGAATTCCGATCTGAATCGCAGCCAACCCAAGTCCTTTCACAGAGCCCATCGTTTCCACCAAGTCGATAACCAGCGCAGGCAGTGCCGCGAAATCGGTCACCGGCCACGATTCTTCCTTCAGCCGCGCTTCGGGGTACCGCAGGATTTTCCTGACCACTGGGTCATGGTATCCTGACACCGTGGCGCCTCGCAAGAAGACGGACCCGGGAACAGAGACAAGCTGCGGCCCGGTCGGGCCCAACTCGACAGTTCGGCTCTGCATGACCAAGCAGGCCCCCCTCTCACAAACAGTGAAAAACGGAGACGACGCTTGTGCTTTCTTCCGCGAAAAGAAGATCGGCGCGGCCGACCGCGAGAGTTTCTACGCCCTTCACCTGGACGTTAGTCATCGCGTCGTAGGATTCGAGGAGGTCTCCAAAGGTGCCGTTGGATCGGTCGAAGTCAACCCGCGGGAGTTATTCAAAGGCGCGATTCTCTCCAACGCTTCGAGTGTAATAGTGTCGCATAATCACCCCTCGGGAAATCCCGAACCGTCTTCTAGCGACATCACCTTGACGAAGCGCTTGATCGACGCAGGCCGTCTCATCGGGATCCCGGTTCTTGATCACGTCATCGTAGGGGGAGAATCCTGCAAGAGTCTGCACGGTCTCGTTGATTTTGGTGAAGCTGCGCCAGGTAGTGTGCCTCGCAAGCGCCGTGGTAAAGTACCCGCATGAGGTTAGGCTGGCTCAAAGACCCGCACGACCCGCGGGACCATTCAGCCTCGGAGCTGTTTGGTGCAGGACCGGTGCCGGCGTCGTCCAGCAACGGCGACTTGATCCTTTCCATTCTTGCCCAGACCAATCAAGACTGCACCGCGAACGGAATCGCCCAAGCTATCAGGGCCAACCACGTCTTGCAGGGGGCGTTGAATCCGCCTCTTCTGTCTCGTCGGATGCTCTACAGGCTCGCCCGAAACGCAAATCATCAGGGTGACGCGGACGAGGGCACGTACATCCGATCCTGCTTCGATGCGCTGAACAAGATCGGATTCTGCCCTGAAGAGATCTGGCCATACGACGAACCTCTAAATGCAGATCCAAGCGCGCGAGCACTCAGAGCCGCCTACGATCAGAAAGCCCCCACGAGCTACAGACGCATTTTCGAGACCGGCTCGGCCCGGGTAGATGCCGTGAAGCGCGCGCTGGCTACACGTCATCTTGTTGTGTTCGGCACACAGATCGCTAGAACATTTGGCACAGCTCCGTTCGGCATTCCGCTCGATCCTCCGGTTGGTGAAGCCTGGGGAGGTGGACACCTGCTGACAGCCGTAGACCACGCAGGAGACGCGATTCGCATCGTCAACTCATGGGGCGAAAATTTCGGAAACGCCGGCTTCATTCTCTTCTCGGCCGACTACATCAAGTGGTCAGAAACCGGTGACCTCTGGATCGTCGAAAAAGCCGCGAGGTACAGCGCGTGAAGTCGTTCATCTTGATCGCCGTTCTGCTTTCGACGTGCAAGACCGGACCGGAAACCGCGCCGGGTCCAACCTGCGCGATGGCTTGTGATCGCATGCGCGCTCTCGGCTGCGAAGCCGGAAAACCAACTCCACACGGGGTTAGCTGCGAAGACGTCTGTATGAACGCCCGTAGCAGCGGCATGATCACTCTCGATCTACAATGCATGTCGACGGCGCTGGACTGCGATACCGTCGACAAGTGCGGGACCGGGCGTTAACGCTCTTCTTGCGCTTCCGCAGCCTTCCACGCGTTGTGAATCTGCCGACGGATCCAGTGCGACACGTCCCCGTCGCCCGATTCCTTCGCCAGCTTCGCCGCCTTACGCTTCAACGTCGCCGGGATCTTGAACTGAACCACAACAGTCTCTTCATGAGGAGCGAGTTTCGCGGGCATGAGAAAGAGCTTGTCACGAATAGTTTGTCGTGACAATGTCATTCATACCCCTGTAGGAAAAAGAGGATATCCACCGGAAAAACGGAACCGGCGCCGTAACTGGCCCACGTGACGACTGACGAGTCGGAGAAAACAGTGGTTGCGGATGCACCGAACCAGGTTCGAGAGAGTTTGGAAGGGAAGCGCGTTTCCAAAGAAGTTTTCTTGCGCGTGTGATGCGGGTTCAAATCCCGTCAGGGGTACTTTTCACTTCAGTTGCGGTAAACTATGAGTATGAACGGCCCCCGCGTCCTGGTCTTCGTCGCTGAAAATTGTCACTTCTGCAAGGAGTACAAGAAGCGCTTCGGCCCGATCGCTTCACGGCTCGCTGGCCGGAAGATCCCCGTGCACCTGGGTGATGTTGCCCGAGACGCGAACGCCCGACGTTACGCCAATCAATACAGGGTTCGCGCAACACCGACCACGATCGGCATCACCTCCCGCGGGCGCATGATCCGACTCGAAGGTGCGGTCAACGACGCCGAGATCACCAAGATGTTTGAGCAGGTACTGGTAATTTCTTGACGACCGGGCTACTCTCGGACCATGTCAAAGCGTCGTCTCTCCGGTGCTGCTCTCGGTGCTTCCAGGGCCCCCGGCCACTGCAAGACCTCCCTCTCCAAGTGCATGAAGGGGCGGGGCGGCCGGAACAAGGCCAGCGGGTGCATGCGGCAGTTCAATCGTTGTCGGCTCGGCCGCTAGACTAGCGCCGTTGTCGGTAGGCTCAAGCGCCTCTTCAACACGATCGACATCTCTGTTCGCGAGCACCCAACCCTCGACGGCGACGCGGCGGTTGCCTTCCAGGCGCTCCCACAAGAGGAAATTGTCGAGCTGGCAGGTGCGGCCGGTATTGTAACCGGTGACCTCGTGGGTCGTGTCCCGGAACAGTTTGCGCGCTTCCTTGAGCCGGGCCGCGAGCACGATGGTGCCGAACGGGGTCTCGAACAAGGCGATCCGCGCGAGTCGGCGTCGGAACTTGGCCACGATGACCGTGGCTGTGTTGCGGTCACTCTTCTGGGCCTCACCGACCTGCCGAAACGAAAGCGCCCCCGTCACGACGAGAAGCGGTCGGAGTTTTGGCCACGAATCCATCTCATAGATGATACTTGCGCGCGGTGCGGCGTGTCAAGAACGACGGCCGAGAGCGCCGCGGACGTTGGCAGCCGAGAGCAGCACGCCCGCGAACACGAGAAGCCCCGCCCGGTAATCTGCGACCCAAGGCGCCTCGAACGCCGAGATCGCCTGGAAGGCACCACCCGCCAGAAAAAGCGCGACGTGCATGCCGCGGTTCATGCCCTGCCGGCGCTCGGGGAGAGGTGCTGACAGCCGCGGTGGGTCTTCTTGTGACATCAGAACAACCGCTTGATGAGGTACCCACCCAGGGCCCAGCCTAGGTGCACGAGCGCACCGGCGGCGAAGAGGCCGAGACCGGCGAGGAGGTTGGTGCCGATGCGCTTCATCTACGACACCTCCGACGGCGCGCAGAATTTTTTCATCACGCGTACCCCTTGTCGCCGACGTAGTAGTACCCGTGCCTGTCGCGGCAAACTTCCGGACGAAGGCGTCCGTGCACATCACCAACCGGCGCATTCAATCGTGTGCACCAACCGGCACGCGGCAACTTCAAGCCTTGTGACTTCAACGCGCGCGAAAGCTTTCGGACTTCTGCACGCGACAGGTTGCCCTTCATCACCGACCTCCACACAACGCCCGACGCGCGGCCTGGCGCTTCCGCACCGTCAGACGAGTCCCGCGCGGGAAGTTGATCGCGTTGCTGGTCTCGCGTTGAATGACACCCGATGGCCACACCCTGACGCTCATCGCGAACGGACCAACCCTGTCGTGGCCGAAGACTACTTTGCAAGTGGGTTTGGCCATTAGCGTCGCCTCCGGCCGAACAACCTCTGGACGCTCTTACGAAAAGACGCAGGAAACGCCTCTGGACGATCCCAGCCTACGCCCCCGTCATCATATCTAATCGGATAATCTGTGAAGCCGGATAGGCAGTTGAGGGCCACTACACTCTCCTTTCCAGTATCAGAACGCCGGTACGCCCACAAAGCGTGATTGCCAGATCGAGATTTGAAAATGAGTCTCTGATCCGGAAAACCGGAGGAGATACGGCAGTCGGGCGGATCTTTTTTGGTTTTGGCCATCAGCGTGCCCTCCGACGACGTCGACCGGCGCCTGACAAACCGCGCTTCGGAGCGAAGAGTGATTTTCCCGGCCGTACCGCGTACTCTTTCCCTCGCACCTTGATCACGGCCACGGACATTCCTCCCCAGCCACCACGGATGAAACCTGAGCGTGCTTGACCGCAGACTGCTTTTGGCAGCGTCACGTGCTTCCATCGGCCGTGCGATCTCTCGAACGCCGGGCCCGGCCGGATGCAGAAGAACTGAACAGGCATTAGCGTTTCCTCCGACGACGACTAGCGCCACCCAAAGTCGCACACTGCCGCACATCAAAATAAAGCAACGTGCCGGGTGTGTTCCCACGGCCTCTTTTGGTGGTAGCACGCTCCGCGTACCAGTGGTTCACCTTGATCGCGGCCGTGCAGGGTGCTTCACAAGAAACCTCGTTGCGCTGTCCCAGGTACGGTGGATTGATCTGGCCGCCGTAGTTTCGGCAGCGCGCTGCAACGCCATAACGGCTGGCCGCGCGCTTGACAGACTTCAACGGGCCTTTGGCGATGAGACGGATGGTCATGCTAACGCGACCTCCGACGGCGCTTGCACGAGGCGCCGACGTGAAAAACCCGCTGCGTGCGCGTGTTCGCGACTTTGAAGCAGCCCGAACCACGCCGCAGGCGATCGACCTCACGCTTCGTCCAGACGTACGGAGCCGCCCGGCCTGAAACACCGGAGGAGATCTTCTTGCCGTTCTTGAAAACGAGGTAGGCCATCACCGACGCCTTCCAGGAATTCGACCAGCTACGAAAAGATCTTTAGGCCGCACAGCGTACTGCTGGCGCTTCACTGTAACCACGCCCATTCCCTGACCGCCCCACGAATAGCTTACTGCTTCGCCGTGCGCACGACCGCACACAGTTTTTTCCAGAACCACGGGCTTGGTTTTGACCCATCTTCCGCGAACTTTACGGATGACCGAAGTTCCTTTGCGGATACAAACAAGCTCGCGAGGCTGTACTAAATGCCCCCAACGAAGATCCTTGGCCATCAGCGCTTCCTCCGGCCGCCGGACAACACCGTCTTGCCGTCATGAATCACACACGACAACTCGGTATCCTTCTCTTTCTTCCGACATGTCACATGCCGCGGGCTCAACACGAAATCGAGACGCACGACACCGACGTCGGGAAGATGACCCCAATTTCCCATGAAGTTGCCGCCGATGCTGACGCTCGTACCTGGAACATGAACACGCCGGACACCTTTCACGCGCGCCTTCGGATAGTTGCTCGTGCCCCCATCCGGTGACGGAAAAGATCCACGACCACCACCGCCGCAGTCCATGCTCAAGTCCACGTGCTCCCCCTTGGCGTGAAGCTCGACCCATTTCACGACACAACCTTTCGGTGTGCGGAAAGATGACATCAACGCCCCTCCGGATTGCGCGACACTCGTGTAACCATCTTGGTGTCGCCATGCCACTTGCGCGCGTCGCCCTGAGCCTTCTTTTTGGAACGTGCGCAATAAATTCTCTGCCAGCCTCGACGCGTACCGAGATTCACGCCGGTGCTGTAATCGGCTTCGACTACCCAGCGGCAGGCCACGGCAGGATCACGACGAGACTTGCGCTTGGGCATCACCGCACCACGCATTTCTTCGCGAACACATTCTGCGCCTGTGAGCGTTTGCTGGAAAGCGCCGCACGCATACGGGGTGCGCCCATGGGGCTAAAACTGTGACGAGTCGCCGATCCCACGGCATGCTTGAACTCGGTGAAGAACGACCCGAAATCCTGGTTCGCGACCGCCAACGCATCATGAGCCTTCATGCAAGCCCCCGACGTGGCTTCTGCAATCGTGTCGTCGAAGCCCTTCATCGCGAGTTTGTACACCGCACGCGCACCCTTGGCGTGATAGATGCGACCAGAGCCGAGAGCCATCATCGGCCTCCCAAGTAAATGCACTTGTCCCCGAGCGCGCGGCGCGCTTCGGCCAACTTGACCGCCGCGCGCGAGCGATTGAACGACAAGCCCCTACCCACGGCGAGCATGTTGGCCGTCATGGCGCCGGTCATTTCGAGGGCGGTCTCGTACTTCTTGAACGCCGTCGAGCAATTCTGCTGCTTGGCGTAGTACGTGGCCTGGGTCGCGTACTCGATCACGCGACGGCCTGTGAGCTTCGCCCTGCGCGCGTGCTCTTTCGGTGAGTGCCCGAGCGATGTTTTTCGCTGACGCTTCACGCGCGAATCCATCCCGGCTGCAACGGATCGGGCTTGAACCCGAGCGCCGCGGCCTGGACTACAAGAACCTCGTTCGTGTGCCGCGTGTTCGGGCCCATCCCGGGCGGGACGTTCGCCGCGGCGATTCCCTGTCCCGCTTGATGCACCACACACGACGATGTGATGCCATCGGGCGTCGAGAAACACGCCGTGGTCATCGCTTGTCCCGGGATCGGCGGCAGTTGCCAGACTTGGTTGAACCCGACGTCTTTCCGGAGATACGGGCTCTGCGATGGAACTGTCGGCGCAATCGCGGCAGATCGCGTACTGGCTTTGGCTCTGGCCACCATCGCCAATCCAACAACAACAACCGCTGCGATACCGCCGCCAATCCACAACAGCCAACTACCAACACTTGATGAGCCGAAATTTGTCCGACGACGCTTCGCCATGTTTTACCTCGTGGTGATGAAGTACGCTCCGACACCGGCTACCATCGCGTTCAACGCGACCAGGGCCCAGCCCCCGCCGCGCGGCAACTCCCCGGGCATGACCTGGACCGGCAGCGGTGTGATTACCGCCGGGCCGATCGCCACCGAAGGTTTGATCACGGGTGCGATCGAAGTCGCGCCTGTGGTCAACACCCGGTTGGTGAGAAGCGCGGCCTGGGCGGCGACATCCGACAACGCCAAATTCACACCCAGCGCGCGGTTGACTGCGGTGGCTGTCAGCGGTCCGATCACACCGTCGACGACGAGACCGGCGCCTTTCGTGTTGAGCGCCTGTTGCAGTGCCGTCGCCTGCGGGTGCTTGTAGCCGGCGGCTGCAGAGCCTCCACAATTCCCGTTCGGGGTCACGACCCAGCCGGCCGGGCAGGACGCGGCACCAAGACCGCCACCCCAGCCGGAGATCGAGAAGACTTCCATGAGGGCTACGATACGCCCCCGAGGCCGTCCCGGTCAACTACGAGGACGACTGCGGCGTGCTTCCAAGCTCTTCATCTACCGTCGCGATGACAGTACCGGCACCGGTGATCAACTCGAGCTGGATCCGACCGAAGGCTGCGATCCGCTCGAACTCCATGTGGATGTTGTGCGTCCCGACGGTCAAGCCCGTGGTTCCGCCGTTGACATGCAACGACCGAATGACCTGGGCCATGCTCACTACACCGTTGCCGGCATCAACTTCGTCAACCTCACGGAACCACGTCGTCGCGGCATCATTCGGATCGTCGGCGTCCTGGCGCGGACCACAGAACTCGAAGTACCACCTGACCTGAGTGGTACCGGTCGCCACAACCAACGTCCAATCGAGGACGATCTTGTTGCCGACGATCGAAAACGGCTTCGACGCGACGAAGCTGACCGTCAGAGGCTGATTTCTAAAAAGGTTGGCGGACATGGATTACGCTCGGCACTTCGATGTGGCAGCGACGAAACGATTCTGGTCGAAGCGCGGATTCTGGCTGCCGAAGTAGTGTGCAAGCCCGCTGACGACGGCCGACGAAGCGCTGTTCCGGCAGAGAACGTCGGCGATCGAGATGAAGTCCTTTTTGGAGACTTCACCCAGGTGGATTCGACGGCGACGGCGTTTTTTCATCAACGTTTCCTCCGGCGACGAGCACCTGAAAACGTCGGATGCGCGCACGCATTTACCGGACATCCCCGCGGCGTACGAGCCTGACCCTGATAACAACCGACCTCACACGCTTTTTTCTTGCTGCGGTACGGACCGAAGGCGTACCGGCCGCCTGCGGGACGACTTGTCTTCCCGACAACGAATCCGCTACCCGTGGAGACCGCGTACCACTTCGCCATCACCCAGCTCCCGTCGGCAACCAGGTCATCTTGTGTGTGTGCCCGTCGCGGTCGCTCGGCACGATTCGGCCGGCTCGGATGTTGTGGTAGTGCGACGCCACGGTGTCGGTCACGCCGTTCTTGTTCACGTCGATGTACCCGCGGTGGTCGTGGATCGGAACACCAGGCGCCCCGGCCTGCGTCGTCAAATAAGGCACGTATTGCGGCATTCCGCCGCCGTACCGTACGATGTTGTCGGGATTCGGATACCGCAAAGCGGCTCCTAAAACTGACCGGCGGGGCGGAAGCCGGGGCCGTACCCGGTCATCTGGCGAGTCAGGAACTGACCGGACTGCGTGACGCCCTGACGAACACCACCGGGAGTCACCGACATCCAGGCACCCGAGCGCATCGTGCGCGATGGGTCGGTGTCCATGAACGCGAACGGTGAAACGCCCGGAGCATGACCGAAGCCCTTCAGCATCGTCGGTGCGGATGGAACACCCGGCGCGAACGACTGTTGCGTCGGCACCGGCCGCATCCTTCCCGGCAACCCCGGCAGGTTCGGCCGGAACGACGCCATCGGCAGCAAGTGCTGTCGGAACGGGGTGAAGTGGCTGTAAAAAGCCGTCTTCATCAGCGTCGGGTTGTAGAAATTGGCGTCTTGAGGACGCGTAAAATCGGACATTCGATTCGCTGTCTGGCCCAAGATCATGCAGCCATCCTAGGTCCAATGCTTCACGCCGTCAAGCACGCACTATATGTAGGCGTCGCGCCTTACTTCCGGTTGCCAGCCTCGACCCGGAGCGGCCGATTGAAGAAGACCGTGTTTTCGGTCAACCGGAGCGCCTCTTCCAAGGTTTCCTTCACCTCGACGAAGCCGTAACCCTTGCTGCGAGTGGTCTCCTTGTCGATGATGATCTTCACGCTGGCAACGGTGCAGGTCAACGACTCGAAATACTCCTGCAAGTCTTTCTCCGTGGCGTCGTAGTGCAGGTTGCCGACGAAGAGCCGGGTCACTTTTTCAGCCCTCGGAAAGCCTCTACCACCTGCTGGAAGGCGTTGCTGACCCCCTGGGCCAACTGCAGACCCTGAGCCGTGCTGTATGCGTACACCCAGTTGAGGAGGCAAAGCAACGAACAGACTACCACCGAGCCCTTCTCATTTGAAGAGGCGTCGAACCGGGTCACCCGGTAGTGCGCCCCGGTCGGGCGCTTGCAGTGGGTACAGACTTGGACGGGCATGATGGGACCTTTCGGTGGGGGGATGTAGCGGACGAGAGCGCGGGTCACGGAGTGCCGGCCTTCGCACGCTCCTCAACCTTGCAAAGTTTGTAAGCCAGCAACAGGTAATTTATGTTGTCGAAAATTCGCGTTTCGATCGGCTCACTCGCAACCGAGCCCGTCGCGAGAAACTTATCGATCGCACGCTGGTGCTTGTGCATGTACACCCCAAGCACCTGGAACGGCGTGAGCCCAAGGGACGCGGCCTCGGCGTAGAAGTTGCTCACACGCTGCCGGTCGCGATCTTCCTGCTCCTTCGCGGTCAACGCCTTCACTTCGTAGTCGGCGCCTTTCTGGGTCAACAGCTTGTCACACGCCTCCATGCAGGCGCGGAAGTCGCGGTCTGCTGAGATGTGCGGAAGAATCATCAACTCGCCTCGGGGTGCCGCTTCTCTTACGAACGTTCGCTCTTGCTCATTCATGTTGGATCTCCCTCAAATTTCTCGATTGAAATTCCTGCCTGTTTCAAAACCTCTTCACCCTCACGCAGTCGGTAGTCTCGGCCGTAGTACACCTTCTTGACGTTGCCGAGGTTCACGATCAACTTCGCGCACATCTTGCACGGGAGGTCGGTAACGAAGATGATCTTCTCCGTCGACCGGGGGCAGTCACATTTTACGAGTGCGTTCGTTTCTGAATGTACGCAACCACAAGAGCCAGGAGTTTCGGAATCGCAACCGTTCGGAAGACCGGCAGCGTTGCCGTTGTACCCCACAGCAAGCACTTTCCAGTAGTCAGACGACGTGATCACGCAACCAACCTGGAGACGGGCGCACGTCGACCGCCTGGCGATGAGCTTCGCCATCTCCATGTGGATGTGCTCGAAGGAAGGACGGGTCATGTCCCGTCTCCGATGTACCGAAAGCGCGGCCCAAAATATTTCTCGGTACTAACCGGCTCGGTAAATTCTTTAAACGACCGCACCCGCATGTACGGTCCTCCCTTGTCGGTGTACAGACAGACGTAGACGACCATCAATTGACCGTCCGTCGCCTCATCAGAAGAGCCAGCAAGGCCGAGTACCAGGTACTTGCCTCCCTTATAGTGCTCGTACACACCTATCTTGAATTCTGTTTTCATGGCATCAAGCCTCCGATGTGTTCGTCGACCAGGGTCTTGCGGTACTGCTTGAAGCCTAGATAGTTGCCGGACTGCATCTCATCAAGCACGACGGCAACCTGTGCTTTTTCAAGATGTCCAAAGGTCGCGTCCTGCTTGAGATACCGAGTCCGAACCTCTGCGGGTGTGAAATCACCGAGCGAAGACCTTCGGAACCACTCCGGCCAATCCATCGCCTGCACAACGTGTTCTGCCGGCGCGGCGTGCAACGGTCGCTGGACCATCAGACGATCGTGAAGCTCGATGTCGGCTTGTAGGTCGCGCTTGCCTTCGTGGTTCAGATACGAGACGCGAGCACAACGACCGACGGAGACCTTGATCAATAACGCTTCTGCTTTTTCCGTCATTTCTTCTCGTTTCGTTCTTTTTTCCGTCTCCTGAGACAACACCGCATCCCAGTCTTCCTGAAAAATCAACGGCAAGTGCCACTCTTCTAGACCAAGTTTCTTCGGCACCGACGCGTCCCGCGCAGTTTTCATCATCCGAGCGATGTGCTGAAAATGCGGCTCGGCAGCTTCGTGACAACGCAGGCCGAAGAAATTTTCCCACTCGGTGCCAGAGATGATGACCGTGATCCACATCCAGGGTTCGAGCAGGCGGTTGATGACTCCCTTGTGAACCTTCAGCGTGATTAGATTGCGCGCATGCTCGACCGCACGGTTGCGCGCCTGCAACCATTCCACTACCGCTGCCGTTCGATCAATTCCGCTCAACTCTTCACCCGGCTGCATGCCCTTTTGATTCGCTCCGATGTAGTCTGGAATCCAGGGATCCATCTTCACACGCTCGATTAGCTTCTCCGTCGGAATCGCGCGCGATGACGCCGACGACTTCGTCAAGATCCTGTGCGTCATGATCTCTGAGTGAATTGCTCGGGGGTACGTGACGATGAATGTCGTCAAGCGCGCCCCGCAAGGTGCCAAGCTGTCAGCCGCGATCTTGCATTCAAAAGCCATGACTATTCCTCCAGCTCAACTTTGATCCGCACCGACCGCTCTCGATTCTTCGTGAACCGATCCCAGAACTGCGGCTTCTGATCTACCGGCATCGGCGGCACGTCTTCCACTTTCACGTCCTGGTAGCCATTCTCCTCCAGAAACATCTTGATGAGGTTGGCCGCCGTCGTCTTGCCTGAGTTATGCGGTCCCTTAACCGTGATAGTGATGCCCATGTTGCTCCTTCCACATTTTGTTTGTTCTCCCCGCCGACAACCACGAATTGCACGACCCTGACGCGGGGTAGCCTTCAGCGGTCAGTTCCACCGGTGCTCCCTTTCCGCGCAATCCGCACGCACAAAGCAATGATGGGTCCAGTCGTGATCAACACGATCAAGAGCAATAACGTCCAATCCGCCGGAGACGCGCAACGCGCGAATTCCAGAAGAGAGGACGAGAAGACAGAGCAAGTTGATTTCACGTCAGTCCATCGCGAGCTTGCGTCGGAACGATGCCACCTTGGCGTAGACCTTGACCTCGTGGGCGCCGCCGGCATCGAGATTCTCCAGGTATGCGGCCATACCACTCGCGGCCACGGTCTGAAGCGGGCCTGTGCCTTGGCCCTCAATCGTCGCGATCGTGGCCTGCGCGGTAATTTCAACCTCCAACGGCCCGTTGACCAACGCCTGGGCGAGACAGTACCGACACCCCCACGAGATTGCGCCGTGCTCGGGGCAGGTGAAAGGTGGAACTTCTGGTACGACCACCCCCGGAGACGAAACACCCGCGGCATCCATCTGTCTCTTGAAGGCCGCGTCTTGAGGCGACAGACTCTCGATGCCGAGATCATCAGGAACCCGTTGCCCGGTCAAGATCGCCTTGCCGTCGCGCATGTTCCCCTCGCGCCGTCGCACGTTCTCAACCAGGTTAACGTGGCCTTTTTCCTCCGGGGTCAGGTCGCGAGAGATGTAGCGAACTTGGTCCGCGTGCAACGCCTTCTGTCCAAACTGAAGACCGCCGATCGTCTGGTGGATCAAGCAGTAACGATCGGGACCAACGTAACACGGGAGAGAAACGCGGGCGCCACCCATGTTCTCGCGGACGAATCTGACGGTTTCGATCGCGGTCTCTTCTTTCCCTTCTTGAAGACTTGAATGGATACCACTCGCAAATCCGATTGGTCCTTCCTCATCAGAAGGCAAAAACAGACGAAACAACCCTGTACAACCGTTGTCGATGATCTCTTGTGCTCTTTGAACCCCGTGATTCATCAACAACTTCTGTACCCGCTCTGCTTTCTCCCTCCGCACCGGCACCATCCTGTCACGCAACACCTCGTACTCGGCCCACAACGGCTTCATCTCGGCGTCGATCTTGTCGGCGCGGACTTCTTCGCCTTTGATGTGTGCGGCGAGCGACGGATCTGTTAGCCATGAAGACAACACTCCCGGAAGAGTCTTGTCCTGGATCATTTCCTTGCAGCGAGTGATTTCGAGCCGGACGTCTCGAACCTCCTCGAACATCTTCGTCCACTTCCGTAGGAGTGTTTTTTCCTCCGGCGACGTGTCGTTGGCGAACTCCATGTCGGCGATCAACCGGAGATCTTTTTCGTCTTCGATGGGGATGGTGGTCATGTAGATTCCTTTTTCTTGCAAAGTCGCCCGGCACCCGACGGAACTCCGACCACGCCAACAATGACGCAGCCTCCGTCGGGCGCCTTTCCCGGTTTAACAGACCTTCGGGGCGTCACTTTTTCAAAACTCCTAGTTCGTCCGGGACGAACATCGTGATTTGGTTTCTGTCTTCGATCATGAGGCCGGCGCACGGCGCGGGTTTGCGGACGAAGCCGCCCTGGACCTCGATGGAGATGAGGTCGCCCTTGCGCACAGTTTGGATGACACGGCCGATGTTGAGCCAGGTGGAGGGGATCATGATCTGCGCCTCTTAACTTCCAGGTACCACTCTTGACCTGCAGGTTGCGGTAGCAGCGGAGTGTGCAACAGATCGGCATACGCCAGAGCTGCTATCGGAAGAGCAATGTCTTCCAGATGATCGACGTGCTGCCCCTCCCAACCACGCAAGATCTTGTTCTCGATGTAGTACGCGGTCAGGTCAGCATCCTTCACTTCAGGGGCCTTCGTCGCTCCCTCCGGCAGACCAAACCACTTCTCGACGACAGGTGTCCACAAGTTTTCAACTTCTTTCAGGCCCTCCCCGAACACCGGTTTCATGGGGCTGATCACATCCCCTGTAATGATTTCGACGACGTCGTGAACCAGGCCTGCGAACGCAACCTCGTTCGGAAAACGACGGGCCTGGAGGATGCGCGCGACAAAACGAGAATGACAAGCTACCGAATAAAAAATTCTGAGATGACCCCCGAACCGGCAGATGTTCCCGAGGCTGATCGCGATGTCTTCCAGGTTCAGTACATCGAGATCTGAAAGCTCTGGATGAAGAGCATCAAACACTTTTCTGTGGATGGACCAGAAGCGCCCTGGGCCTAGGATTGAAGTCACCGTCGTCCTCCTTCGCAAACACCGATTCCTGAAAAGGCTTCGTCCATTCTCTCAACATGCGTTTCATCTTCATCCGGCGGCAGGTACACGAGCACGTTTGCATGCGTCGGGTCAGCACCGACGAAACAAAGCCGCTCCACCGGGTAGCACCGCGGAAAGTCTTGAACGGGTCGAAGGCACCGCTGGGACAATCGCAAAACTTCGAGAGTAAACCCGACGAAGAATGCTTCCTTGACGTTTCCACTCTCCCACTCGGTTGCTAACTTGTTCCACCACACCTGCATGCTGGATGTCCCTGGCCCCTTGGCGACGGGCACCCACCGGCCGTCAACCAGCTTCAACTTGCCCCCTGGAGGATTCAGGAAAACCTTTCCGAACCAAGGCTGATTCAGACCGTCGTCCTCGATCGTGAAGATCTTCTCAGCCTGCACGGTTTCGTTCGCGGCCAAGCACGACGCCGGGTCAAGATCAAACCTTCCGAGCAAACCCCGGGCCGCCTCCACGACATGCGCCGGAGTATAGTGCTCGTTCGAGACAGAGGAATGCTGGGGGATCATGCCGACCCTACACTCGCCACGATCTTGTCCTCGTACACCCGGACGCCTGGGATCTCGGTCGCGCCCTTCTTGTGTGTAACCACGCCCTTGATCAACGCCAGGTTCGGCGTCATGTACTCGCGCGGGATCAACGCCTCGTCCATGATCTCGAACTTCCACGACGTGCGGTACTGGAGACCATCGGCGGCCGGAAACTCCACCGCGGCATCGTGCACCTGCAACGCAGTCGTCAACGCCCCTGCGTCCCCTTCAACTGCCGCAGCGCCCGCGCTTTCGAGCGCGATCCGGGCTGCATCCTCGGCTTTCTTGTGGGCCTCGACGATCTTAGACTTGATGAGCCTCTCACACTCCTCGTAGAACGTGATGGCCGGCTTGAAGAGCGCGTTGGCTGCCTTCAGGGCCTTGTTCATCGGGTCCGTGATCTCTTTCCGCTTGTCGTCCAGACGCTTGATGCTCTGCTTGGTGTCGGTGAGGATCTCCGCGGCGAACTCGAGATCTTCCTTGGTTTCGATCGTGAAGGTCCGGATCTGGGTCAAGGCCTGCTCCGCCTGAGTGACTTCCTGGACCAGCTCGGCCTTGACCTTCTCGACGGGGACGAGAGAGGTATCTGGCGTCTTTTCAGTAACCCCTGTCAGATCTACACCTACGACTGCCGCTACATACTCTTTCCACACCAGCTCTTGCCCTTGCTGCTTGGCCATGTCCTGGGCCGTGAACAAGTGCTCCTCGCAAAGCTCAATCATCGGAGCCCTCTTCGAGAAGAAAGTCTTACCGTCCGCGATTGCGGCCGTCGCTGCGGCACAAGTTGAGACGTGACACTTTCCCGCTATCCTGTGATTGTTGTGTTTGAATTCCATGTGCTCCCTCTACCGTTGAAGAAAATAGAGACCAAGACCGACTGCATCCATCATGTTGTGAAGCAGGCTCGACGGCGCCGTGGTTGGCGCCCCGAAAACCTGCGGTTTTTTCAAAACCTGTTTTTCTATTTCGGACAGCTTCGATAGAGTCCGCCGCTCGGACACTTCTTTCGGAATTTGTCCCTTCCAAGCCTTTGGGTAGACCATGCGCGCGTCACCTGAAGGAAACGCAGCGACGATGCCCCCGACCACGGCTGCGAGATTGGCTAGATCTCTCGGGTCTCCCTTCAAGAACCGCTGCTGGTAGATCTCCGGCTTCTCAATCACCAATACATGAGCCATTAGACTCATTCTGTGAAACGTCTTCGCATGAACTTGGATTCGGAATTCGAGTGTTTTCCCTTTCGTGCGTGAGAGGCCGCACCGAAAAAGCTGACTGTCCCGCCAGATTGCCCAGCCACAGCACACGAGCCCGGGATCGATCGAGAGAAGGTTCAAGGCGTGTACTCCCACGGGATCAACAACCCCTCCGCGTTCTTCACCTGCTTGGCTAACTTGCTCCAATTACGTGAAACCGTCACCTCGGCCCGCGGCGGCACATCCGGTAGCCACTTCGTACCTTCTTCGATCATCACCTCGACGAGTCGTTTCGCTGCGGCGTTGTACTTGTGCAGGTCATCTTCAACTTCTAGACACACAGAATCGTGGACAAAGTTAACCGCTCTGCTCCCGAACAGCGGCGACGATTCATCGACGTAGCATTCCCTCTGCACCGCAAACAATGCCGCCTTGGCTGCGTCTGCACCGAGCGCCTGAAAATACCCGTTGGCCGCGACCGTGAACGAAACTAAACCGCGCACGCGCTTGCTCAACCACTGCTCGATCGTCGCGTACCCACCGCCTTGCTCACATTGAACTTGGATCCACTTGAAATACGCCTCTTGCTCCGGCCAGGTCTGCTTCCACGACTCTTTGATGAAGTGCGTCTGCTCTTCCGAAAAATTGGTCTTGTACTGGACCCGCGCCCATGCCCGGAAAGTTTTCTCTCCCATGCCGCCCTGGAAACCGAAGTTCCCGATCTTGCCGAACTGCCGAGTCCCGTCAGGCCCGGCCACCTCTTCATCTCCGGCCTTGTACCTCGCCTTCGCTTCGTCATACGAAGTCCCGAGCATGGTCGAGGCGATCACCAGATGCGGGTCAATCTTGGCGTTCAACGCCGCCGCCATCCGGCTTTCTCCGACCGCCCACAAGCACGTCTGCGCCCAGGTGTGAAGTTCCAGACCGGAAAAATCCGCCTCGACGTACACGGTTCCTGGTCGGGCCTCGAAGCACTCCCGGATGCCCGGAAGCCGGCGGACGTTCTGGAGCTGGTAGCCGTTCGTCGGCTGGCGCCCGTCGTGGCCCTTGCACGACGTTCGACCGGTCTCCACCAACGAATCGAACCGCGGCTGAATTGGGTACTTGATCCCGTTCTCGAGTGCGGGGATGTGCGTGTCCACGACCGTCGTCAAGCTCGTGACCTTGGAGTACGCGACCAACGTCGGATCCAACGACGCCTCGCACGCCTCTTCATCGACGGAGATCCCGAACAACGGATCCTCCAGATTTTTTTCATCCTTCGGAGTCAACAACTCGTGCTTGTCTCGTTTCCGGCGAAGATCGATGAAGGCTTCGGTCTTCTTCGTCGGCTCTCCCAGCTGCTCCATGACCTGGACCATGAGCGTCCGGGCCTTCTTCGTGTCTCGTGTTCCTCCAGGCCGTACCAACCCCTTCTCTTTGCAAACCTTCAAGGCCGCTGCGTGATCCGCCACCGTTTTGATCTTGAATCTCTCGATGTTCGGCGCCGATGTCTTGATGCCCCAGCACGAGATCAAGTGCAGGCCCCAGGCCGCACGCGCCTGCCTAAACTGGTCTTGCAGAAGTCCGGCATCTGTTGACTCCTGCAACTGCCACAGCTTCATGGTCATCTGCGCGTCCCCCATCGCGTACTCTGCAGCACCTGCCGGCCACTGGTTCGGGTGAACGTTTCTGAGTTCACCGAAACCGAGCCGATGCGTGGACTTGTCCATCTGCATCTTGAAATGTCGCTCGACCAGCTTCGCCAGGGAGTATTCGTGCGAGGTGTACACCTCCGTCATTCCGTCGGTGTAGCCTCGAAACTGGCCCTTCGCGATGTCGATCAACTTCTGCCGAAGACCGACGTCCGTCACTCGGTCGCTCTCGTACGCCGCGAAGATCAACGGGAGCAGGTTCGGCCACTCTGCCCCGATCACGCCGAAGTCGTACGCGATGTTGAGACCGATGAAGAGCGTGTCCGTTTCCAAACTCTCTCGAACGAGCCTATAACAAGGCCCTGTATCCCCGACCCACTCCAGCCCAACATGCTCGCCGTCCGCCCAGCTGACGCAAGTCAACGGCGGCGCGAGCAAACCGATCTTGATCAGAGCGGTTTCGGTGTCGAGGGCCAGAGGGGTCAAGGACAGGACTCCAGGTTGACTACAGCGGTGCCCACTTGTGCAGCGTGAAATCTCCACCGGCACGGGTCTTGATCGCGACACACTCCAGTCGCAGAACCGCGCCCTTCAACGGATTATCGTTCGAGCAAGCGAACTCGACCGCGTCCTCCGTCACCTCGTTGTTGACCTCATCTTCATTGCTCGGGTCGATATCGTTTGACGCCGCGATGAAGCCCTTGATGTTGCCCAGCGCCGCGTCCTGCTTGAGGTTCACGACCCAGGAACACTGTGACCCCGCACGACGCTCGTTGTTGTCGCTCTCCAAGATCTTGGCTTCAACGATGAACAGATCTTCCTTCTTCCTGCTGTTCAAGGTCATGACCTTGATGATCTCGACCTTGTACAAACCCGCCAGGAAGTACACCCCCCCGGCGCCAACCTTCGCGTCCCGAATGCCTGAAAACAAACCCATGACTTCTACCCTCTTCTTTCTTTTGTTTGGTCTTCTACGCGGTCCACCGCGCACCAGTGCGGGTGGCCATTTCCGACGGACTTGGAACGTCCACGTCCGCATACTGAAGTTTTTGCAACTGCCCCGTCGAATCCTGAATGTACTTGGAATCCGCCAGGGCCTGCTGAAACCCGCTCCACTGCTGGATGCAGGCCAAGATCACGTCGAACGAGACTTCGTCCGCAAGCTGGCCGTCTCGATGCTCCCGACCCAAGAGCTGCTCGAAAGTGCTCCCCGTCGGGGGCAGGGACACGATCAGATTCTCCGACCAGGCTTGCAGGTTTCGGCCTTCACAATTGCTCGCAATCGACGCGATGATGGAGCCCTCTGCCGGCGTCGTCTCGTCGATCAAACGCCGCTGGTTATCTTCCCCCTTACGATGGAAAAATGGTCGTCCGGTCATCTCTGCGAGCCGCTCGCCGAACACGACGTGCTCCACCCAGACGATGCCGTTGTGGGTCTTCATCCAGTTTGCACAGAACTTCAGTGTGCCGTCGTCGATCCAAACCGGCACGGTGTTCGGCACGAACGTGTTCTTGATCGCAATCCAGTTCTCGTAGACGGTGCCGCCGATGAACCGACCTTCCTTGTCCAGACGCTTCGACTCGGGATCTTCAACACGCCCCTGCACGATCGCGTTCGCGACTTGCAACTCACTGTCGAGGTCCTTGTGCTTGATGATCTCCCGCACCGCCGCGCACCACTCCTTGCGTGCAGACAGCCACAGTTGTGGCGCATAAGGGTCCCATCGATAGCAGAAACCACAAGCCATTTCTCTAGCATGTCTCCACAATGAGACAGCATCTGAAATCGGCCAGCCGTCGGGCGTCTCCCAGTACATCTTCATGTGATCGAACGCGGCGTCGATCTTCGGGCCCAACACCAGCTCCACCGCCGAGATCACCAGGGAACAGTCCACGAATGTCTCGCTGGTCGCGATAACCCCGGGGGTTTCCACGAGCCGGCGCCGGTACGCCTTGCGGAGCGACCCAAGCGAATCTTTCTGGATGGTGCTAATCTCTTCCGGGTTGCAGAGCAATAGCAACGCCCCCGGCGCCAGACGATTCTCCGGCCTGACCTTCTCATCGAGAGCATCCGCCCACTCAGACAAGACCGGCCAGGTCAACGGCACCGGTGCGACCCGCCGCAGGCACCACTCCGCGATGTGGGCGTAGTCTTTGATCGACCGCTTCGTGATCGTGCCGGACATCGCGACGAACTTCGGACTAAATTCGTCCATGTACCGGGACACGCGCCGGGTCACCGCACTTTTTTTCCCTCGGAGTTTGTGAACTTCATCAGCGATAATCAGGTCCGGCGCGTACCGTCGGAGAAATCCGGATTTCGTAACCTCTCCGTCTTCATCTTTTTCATCGTCGGCCTGGACACGACCGAGCCACTCATAGGTCACGATCTCCGGGGGTTTGAAGCGCCAGTGCTCTGCGTACCGTCGGATCTCGATCTGGGTCTTGCGCTTCAACTTCGCCGGGATCAAAAGCAACGGCCGCTTCGCTCCCACCACTTCGGCCGCGAGCAAGCTGCAGAGGGTCTTGCCACCACCCACGCGAACGGGGGCCAACAACCCCCCGAAGTCGTGCAGGTCCGACAACGCCGCGGCCTGCACCGGTCGCAACTCCATCGTTCCCCTTGGTCTCTTCAACCACGCCGTCAACTCCGCGTGGATTGACTGCGAATCTTCCCACTGCCGACGCGGCAGATTGTGAACGCGATCGAGTTCACTCGACCGGGTCACGCCGCGTCGGCGGAAGATCTTGCCCATGTGCGTGTTGGGCTTGAAGTCCTGCTCGGACTTACCCACACGGGAGAGCATGTTCGCGAGGATGCTCATTTGTTAATAAACAGGATTCCCGTCTCGTAAATCTACGCATCCCGCCATTTCTGTTTGGTCTAAACGCCTTGTGCCATGAGCAAAAACGTTTTCCCATTCAAGAACATCACGCGCCAAACGTATGAAAAGAGGGCTCACACAAGTAGCGTGTAGGTACAAGCATTCTGCCCCGTTCCCACTCCACAAGACCGCCGCTACTTCAGGATTGAATTTCTTACTGCAATAAAAACAACCCTGTTCTAATGCCCTTCGTGCCTCTCCTGCACTATAAGTAAACTCTGCTACAGGAAGATGCGCCGAATGAAAATGTAGTAACGCCATTACCCGATCGCCCTCACCACGTCGGTCGCCAACGACTCCAACACCCCGAGCGCCGCCACCCCTTCGGGCGTCTGCGTGTTCACGCACATGATCAGTCCCTTGAACTTCGACGGGACGCAGTTCACGTACAATGTGAACGGCACCATACCCAGCTTCGCCACCGCGATGACCGTGATCCCGGCCCTCGCCGACGCATCTGTCGTCGCCCCCGCAACCGGCGCGGTCGAAGTCGGTACCACTGGTCCCGTTGCCAGTGTCCCCGCCGGTGTCGCCCCCACCGCCGCCGGCCTCGACAAACGATTCTTCCTTGCCGCCGGAGGCACTGCCACTGCTTCACCCGCGGGCGGCACCAGTGCCAGCGGTACCGCTTCCCGCGTCGTCGAGCCCTCGGGCGGGTTGATCCCCTTCCCCAGAGTCGCCCCGGCCATCTTCTCGGCCCCACCGCTCGCACTTGCCCCGTTCACCGGCGCAGGAGTTTTCCCCGCACTCTCCGCCGCCCGTCGTTTCATCTTCTCTGCCAGAGTTTCCATGTCTGTCTCCTTTTCGTTGGTTTCAATCCCGTGTTTCCGTTTTTCCATCTTCTCGGCCAGGCTCTCCTGGGCCATCAAACCCTTGATCCGATCCGTCGACGAAAGATTGCAGTTCTCCCGGTACTGACACCCGCCGAAGTTGTCACAAGCGCGCACGTTCGGCTCGAGATCCAGCGCCGTCTTCGCCGTCCGCCGCGCCTCGTTGATTTCCAACGCGGTCACGTCCAGCTCATCAAAGTTCCGCTCGACGTCTTCCTTCAACACCACCAACGACACCTTCTTCGACTTCGCGGCGCCCTTCGTCTGGTAGTACACCCACCGCAACTCGACCTGCACGGCGCCGGTCTCGGCCATGATCGCCGCCGCATAGATCGTCGCCTGGGGGTCTTTCCTCAGATCGTCTTCGGTCTTGGCCCACTTGAAATCCGACGTGCTTTTGTGATCACCAACCACCGGCACGTCGCCCTTCAGGTCCCAGTCGATGTACCCGTGGTACTTCGCCTTTTGCGTTTTCACATGGATGAAACGCTCGGTGCCGCACGTCTTCGGCATCGGTAGATGCTTCAACCCCGCAGCCGCGATCGGCCCCGGCTTAAACATCGTTCCATCACTCAACGTCCGAACTTCATCCGGATCGATAGCCCGCCCATCCTTCAACCAGGCTTCCAACACCTCGTGGATGATGGTCCCCTTCTCGGCCGCGACGTTCCCTAGGCCTTGGATCTTGTCGATCTTGTTCCATGCCCACTTCCTGCGACACAGTCGCCAGGATTCAATCTGACTCGGCGAGATGTAATCGCCGTCAGGGTCTGGAAATAGATCTTCACCTAGCACAGGTCAGGTCCTTCTACCTTCTATCAATCCCACGAGACGAGATCGTTGATTGCATCTATGCGCCATCTCATTTCCTCGGTCAATGAAAAACCGCCATCGCTCCCGAACTTTCTTTCGCCTGCAGCGCCTCCACGATGACTTCATCGGTCGCGAACCCGTTCCGGTCCGCCCACGTGATCAGATTCTGTGGGTCGATCACCCAGTAGTGCGTCCGCCGGCCCTCCCCATCCCGCAAGCTCACTTTCGCAGCCTTACTCAACCCCGCTAACGCCTGACTCACTCGACCCGCGGTCGGCGACGGCTCGTTAGTTGGGTACGTGTTCCACCCCGTTGAAACCCCGCGGGACGTCACGAGCAGCATCCCTTCGTGTCTCCGCACCAGTAATTTCTTCGTGGAATCCACATTCTTTGGTGACAACAAGTACGACACCAACCAGTTACACACCGCCGACCGCAGCCCCGACGACGTCGTCAAGGTCCGGTGCAGCGACGAATCTGAACCTTCTACGAGAAACCGTCGACCACTTTGAACAACCCGGTTTTCAGCCAACCACAACGCATGCTTCGCGATCCGATTCTCCGTCACGAAGCTCCGGGTGTTCACGGTCTTCAAGTACCGCGCTGAATTCACCGGGCACTCGATGTAGATGATTCTGTCGACGATCGCCTGGATGTCGTTGGTAGTAAGAGATTCGTTTGACGTGAGCAGGTCTTGGTTGTTCGCCGTGATGATCAACCTCACCGCCCCCCGCAGCGATGCATTCGCTATGTGCTTGCGCGACAGCGGCCTGCTTCGGGCTTGGATAAATTGCCTAAGCTCCGCTGTCCGCGCCCTGCCTCGAAAATCCCGCGGGATCATTTCGTCAGCCAACACCAACGGACACGTCATGATGGTCTGATTGAAGGGCCCCATCGCTTCTTCCAGCGGTGTCGGCTTCTCTTCGGTCCACAACCTCGCCAACCCCTCAGCAAACAAAGTTTTCCCTGAGCCCGGCACCCCGCACAAGTACAAGGCCGCGCACGCCTCCTCCAGCTTCGTCACAACCGCGATCCAGTTCACCAGCGTCTCGTAGTTTTGAGGACCGGCCATCCAGGTCATCCACTCATCCACCTCGGGATCGTACGTCGGTTTCAATTTCCGCAACGGACACGGCGCCTCGATGAACGTCCTGGTCGCGTCATCGAAGTGCGCGACCTGAGCAGTCATGTCCACAACGATGTTCGACGCGACGGTGCCGTAATCCCTCATCATGTCCGCCGAGTTCTTGAGAGAGATCTCCCCACGGGCGCCAACCTTGAACAAATCCACGCCGGCCGAATGCGCAGGCGCCAAGTCTCGAACCGCAGCCACAGCCACGTCCGCATCCGTCACCGGCGGTAGGTACGACCCGTTGAAGTACAGGTAGAAAGTCCGCCCTCGCTGCACCAACCATCTCCTATTGAACGCATCGCGGGAGATCCCCGCCTCGCTCGCGAAGCCATTCAACTCCTCTTCGGTGTACGGATGACTTCTTCCGTTGGCGAAGGCTCGGCGGATCTCCAGGGCCCTGGCCTGGGTGTACTCATTTTCTTTTGCAGCTTCTGTTTCTAGTTGCGACTCTTGGTGCCTTCGGATCTTCTTTTCTACTTCGTCCACCGTCGGACACTTCGGTGCCGCCACCATCATCTTCGCGATCGATTGGGTGAAATACCCCGCCAAGCCATGCGCGTCCGCGCGGGGCCAGGTCTCGACCAAGATGCTGGTCAACTGAAAAATCGTTTCGTCTCGGTCCCCTTCTTCCGCGAACGGCTCTCCCGCAAGAACCTGCTCCAGGCACCAGCCCATTTTCTGGTAATGCACGGACTTGCGCCGCTTCAAGCTCTTGACCTGCGCCTCTACCTCTTTGCGCGACACGCTCTCGACCGCAACGTCGTCAACCCGTAGCTGCTCTCGCAGCAACTCGTCAACATTGATCACTGCTCCACCTGGTGATCAAAAATTTCCATCCCCTGAGTTCCATCCGGCGCCGCGGGATAGAAGTAGAGACGCGAAGGATCTTTGCACGCAGAATCCCCTAGACCACCAAATCGCCGGTTCAACCGCGGCCAGAAAAGGTCCCACTCAGACAACAGAACCGGACGGGAAAAAGGCACGATCAATCGGCCACACCAGAGCGGAAAATTCTTCTGGTGGGACCACGTCGTGTAGTAGACGTACTCGGTACCATCCAGCTTCCCACGCAGCACGTCCATCTGCGCGTCCGTGAGCTTGTCGAGGTCCAGCACCCCGAAGTGCACGCACTTGACGTTGGCCCGCGCGCGCCGCGCGCCGTCTGGGTACTCGGCTGGCGAGAAGGCCGGGACCTTGAGCTTGTCAGTGTAGGTAAAAGTGTGCTTTTTAAGGCTCTCCACGAACCCGTCCCAGGTGATTTCCAAGGGCACGGGCTCATTGTTGGTGATCTCGGGAAAAAAGCTGATTTTCATGGCAAGGGCAGCAGAAAGTACACTCAAGCCCGTAAACGAGTCAAGAAAAACAGAAAAACTGCTTTTAGGCGTGACACCTGTACAATTCAGTTAACACGTTGAGAAGGTGTACCGCGTTAACCAGGGCGAACTCAATTCAGATAGGTGCTAACGATAACGCAGTACAGCTTTACTCTGCCGGTACCATTAATGCACTGAGAAGGTTTACCGCGTTAACTCTATGATTTTATTATCTAATAAATTAACTCAGTACAACATAAGAAATTGTGTTGTACCGAGTCAATATAGAATATCATTGAAGAATAAGGGAAAATTTAACGCAGTACAACTTTAGGTAGTCAACAAGCTACGGTGGTACATAAATTTTTTAAACAACGATCCTTCTAAGTAATATTGGCACACCCCCCCTGTACCGTGTTACCTGCTGTACTGCGTAAGGTTAACTCAATTGAGATAGGTGCAGGTCTCCTGATCAGGCAGGGCTATTTCGATTTTATGTTGTACTGCGCTATTGTACCGCGTTACGATCATTGTACTGCGTTATGCGATCGTTGTACTGCGTTAACAATTTTTGTGGTTGCAAGCCCAGTAGAGGTGCGTTAGGTTGACCTCACTCTGGCAAGGGTAAGGGGAAGGCCCACACGAAAGTGATGGGCCTTTTTCTTTGGTAACGGGGTGTGGGTAAGTTGGCGGGCGCTGGGCCGGGCCGGGCTGGGCCGGGCTGGGCTGGGCCGGGCCTACTACCCACACCGGTGCGCCGTCGGCGCCAGCCAACTACCTAGACCGCCGTCGGCGCCGAGCGCTAGAGCCCGTACTGGACCGCCGTCGCCGCGCGCTAGAGCCCGTACTGGACCGCCGCCGTCGCCGCCGAGCGCGGCGCGGCGTGGTGGGCCGACGTTAGCCTTCACCGTCACCGCAGTGGTACCCTACCTCATGCGCCTCACCGCTCTTGAGCCCAGCTTCCTCAAGCGTCTCGACGACAAGACTTTCCAGAGAGGCGTCACCTTCACCGAGGCTGACGGAATCATCTTCTTGTGCCCGAAGTGTATCCTCGCGAACAAAGGCCCTGTAGGAACGCACTCCGTGATCTGCTGGCGACCGCACGTGCCGCAGACGACCACGCCGGTGCCGGGCCGCTGGGAGTTTCAAGGCACCGGCTTCGATGACCTGACGCTGGTCGCGGGGTCGAGCAGCGTGTTGTTGAAGGGAGAGTGTTTAGAGCCGGGCGGCACGTGGGGGCCGGGTTGGCACGGCTTCATTCGTGCTGGGGAAGTCACGAATTGCTGAAATCTTCGAGAAACAGCGCGCGCACCGTATCTTTTTGCCGAGACGGCGACATAGAAGCCTTAGAACCTACGCTGGCCTACAAACCCCTGCCTCTTCGTCGTAGACCAGACCCGCGGGCACCTCGATGTCCGGCCGCTCCGCATCGTCGCCTTCTGGTGCAGGCGGGGCCCCTTGAAACGTGATTCCGTGCTCGAGCCGGGTCTCCGGGCCCCAGAGCCGGATCGCGGCCGTCAAGTTGGCTTCCCAGGTGTGGTCCCCGAGCGGAGGGTAGTGGCCGGCGCGAAGCTCGGATGTCTGTAGGCCGGAAATCTGAACGTGGGGTTGCTCGAACTTTAGGGGCGTCAGGTCGAGGGTCTGGGCGATCACGTGGTACCGGTCCCACATGCTTTTTTCGGGCTCAACCCAGGTCCAAACGCCGTGGACGAAGAAAACCCAGTCTTCCGCGAGACCATACTGGTGCCGGCCGTTCCAGGGTTTGGCGAAGGTCTTGAACTTGCCCGGCACACCGAAGCCAGGGACGCGGCCGGAGAAGTAGATGTCGGCCTGGTCCCGCGGCGCGCGCCAGCCCTCGAAACGGCGCATCGGGATCTTTTCGCGGGCGAGGGCAGACTCAAGTTCGAGTGAGGCCGCGCGCATCATCGGGTGTAGGAGCGAGAGGTCGGTGGTTCGCATGTGGGGAAGGTACCACGGTTGACACGCAGGCGTCTAACATGCTAACAAGCTAACCCAGTGGAAAAGAAAATCATGGCCGTGCGGGTCGACCCCGAGCTGCACCACCGCATCCGGGTGCACGCGGCCGAGTCAGGGCAGACGATCCAGGACGTCGTGGAAGTGGCGCTAGACAAGGCGATCCCGAAGCAGAAGGTCAAGAAGGCATGAACCTGGGTGAAGCTCTTCCGGCCGAGATGGCGCGGGTTCGCGACAAGGTCATGCCGGCCTACATGGAGATCGGTCTCGCAGGCACATTCGCACTCACGATGATGCGTAAGGCGCTCGATGACGCAACGAAGGCGTTGGTCGAGGGAGATCTTGTGGCGATGATTCGTGCGTATGAGGAGTTGAAGGAGTTTCACACATGAAATCCCGAAAAGGTGTTTTCGAGTTGGCGACCGGTCGCGAGATCAAAGCCAACCGTGGGATCCTCGGCATCTCGGCGGACGGAAGCCGCGATCTGTTTCAGGGGTACGACGGCGAGGTTGAAATCTTCGACCCGGACGTGGATCGGCGCGAGCCGTTGCTGACCCAGGCCGAGCGCGAGGAGATCTCGGCGTTCATGGTCGAGTTGTGGGAGAAGTGGGCGAAGCCTGTTTGATGCGACGATGAGAAGGAAAAACAGATGAGCAAAGACAAGACCAAAAAGGCGCCGGCACGAAAACGAAAAATGCCGGGCGCCATCAGCACGTACACCCGATTACACGGCATTACAATTAAATGGGATACCTACGCTGATCCCTGGCACCTGTGCGCCGTTGTCAACCGCTGGCGCCTTTGCGTGTGGCAGGACGGCATCTGGGAGATTCGTCGAGATGGAATGATGCGCGTTAACGGGAAAGAGGCTGTTTGCGCAGATGCCATGCTGCGCGCGGGTGAGGTTTTGTACGGGTTAACGAAAGACATTTAGGGGCATCAACGTTGCGCCGATCTAGCGCCCGCCGCCCCACTGCACCGTGTTCGACGGATCTTCGAGTTCGAGTTTCTGCGCGACGAACGGCCGCATGACGCCGGGGTTGCTGGAGCGGAATGCAACTTCGTTGAACGGCTTGGTCGTGGTTGGATCGATCTTGCGCTTGCCTGCGAGATCAACCGGCGTGTCGTGCACGGCGAGGACGTAGGAGACCAAGCCGCGTTTCTGAAATTCGGCTTCGATCATGCCGAGGAGCTGGGTGAGTTCGGGGGAGATCATGATGGTACTTTACCCCCAGGCCCGATAATTTTCGAGCGCTCAGGACTGCGGGCGGCTTCGATGGCGGCGCGGGCGGCTGCTTGAAGGCGCTCTTTTTGGTCGTCGCTGAGGTCGCTCCAAACAAAATCACCTCCTAGCGGTGGTCCCATCTTGCCAAGTATGCCGCCGAAGCTTTTGGCGATGGCAATCGCCGCGGCGTCCACCGCGTGCTCGTCCGTCGCCAGGAACTTCCCGAGGAAGGCTTTTTCGGTTCCTTCGTTCAAGGTGTGTTTAGAGATGAACCTGGCTGCGTTGTTCTCCACGAAGCCGGCGAAGACCACCACGGCCATGTGCGCGGCCTTCGCCTGGGCGAGAAACGAATTCAGGATCGTGACCGGTTGAGAAAGTAGGTTGTCGACGGGGTCGGTCATGGTGCGGTCGGTCCTTTCTTCAAGCGCTCGTGCAGACACTCGATCGCGACGGCGATCACCGAGGAGATTGAAGCGCGATCGTCGGAAGTCGCGTTGAGGGAGGCCCAACCGTTCTTCATCGCGTACTGGGCGATCTCCCGGGCTTTTTCATGGCTGCCGATCTTGATCCTGACGGTGGTGAAGGTGTCGCTCATGTGAACACGTCCCCGGGCGTGAACTCACCACGGCCGGTTTTGACGACCAAGCCGTTCGTGACCAGCAACGAGATGTAGTTTGCCAGCGTGCTGCCGTCGGGGTTGAGCGGTTCACCGTCGTGTTTGGAAACTGCCGAAGCCCATTCCTCTTTTTCGATGGTTTTTCCGGCGCCAACCTCTTGCACGATGTAATGGAGAAGCTTGTGCGCACCAGCTTTAAGTTTAGGGCGCCAATAGGTGAGGAGGTCTTCGTTGGTTTCAGGAACGTGTTCAGTGTTTTTGAGCCGGTCACCGGCCGTAGTCAGTACCCATTCATTTCCGAGGATTTCGACGTAACCACCGGTTACCAGGGACGACTTGTAGTTCGCGAACGTACTACCGGTGACTTTGATTCCGGTGAGTGTCGCGATCTGAGAGGCGGTGCGAGTGCCAGTCTTGCTGGTGGCGATGGCGTTGATCATCTTGATACAACCGTACTTCAGCTTCACTCCGTCAGTAGATTCAGGACGTCGTACCGGTGCCACGAAACGTTTCTGTGGCGAGACCTGGGCCGGATGCGGTCGCGTCTCTAAGTATTCACCACCGAAACTTCCGCCGTCGATTTTTTCGAGCTTCGCCGCACTTTCGTGGATGACGGTCATCGTCTGCTCAAGATTGTGCGTGATCTTGATGAGACTCGCGCGAACCGCCTTTAGATCAGCTTTCAGTTTCGGGGGAATCACGTGCACCTCCTTGATGACTTCGACGGTTTTTGTTGCGGCGGTAGGTTTCGCGGCCAGTTGCTTTTCTAGCTCGACGATGCGCTTCTGCAGCACCTTTGGATTGTTGGCTTCAGCTTCTTTCTCGACGGTCTCCATCGACGTGCGCAACCCCGCGATGTCGATCGGTTTGAGCTTGACCTGGGCTGCGCCACGTTCGGGAGTCTTGCCAGCATCGAAGGTTTGCTTGAGAGGAAACGCGAATTTTCCGTACACCTTCAACCACGTCGGGGAGTAGACCTGTGCGGTGCCGCGGGGCAACGTCGGTAACTCGTTCTCGAGCCCGGCACGCTCTGGATCGTTGTTTGTGATCCATTCCTTCACGGCTTTACGCTCGTGCGCGCCGACCAGCTGGAAGTTGGCCATGAACTCGGAGAGGTTTACGATCGATTTGTTGACCTCCTGCGGCCGGTGGTCAACAGTGGCAAGGCCGATGCCGTAGTTGCGGCCGATCTTTGCTGCGCGTTGGATCGCGCCGAACATTCGCGCTTCGCCGGGTTGGACGTTCTGCGGGATGTACTCATGCGCTTCTTCAAGAACGACCAGCACCGGTGTTCGGTGTCGCTTCTTGGCCTGGAAGAACCGCTCGAAAAAGTCAGTGACGAGACGACGTTGATCCCCGAGTGTCAGGTCGGACGAATCAATGACGGCTGATGTCGAGCTAGCGGCAAGAGCGTCGGCCAAGAGTCCACCAGAAGACGGGACCAGGGGCATGTCGCCGTGTTCGCCACCGATGACGGCGATGTTGTGGGCAGGTTTTTTCCCGTCGCGCCCGACGCGATACGACCAATGGATCGATGCCGGGTCGAAGATGATGACCTGCTCGCCGGCATCGAGGAGGCCTTCAATCAGCACCCCGAGCGCGTTTGATTTCCCGGATCCGGGTTTGCCGAAAAAGCTGTAGCGCTGGGCCGCGGCCTGCGCAGCCGGCAGATCAAGCCCATCGGCGAGGTGGATCGTCTTCACGACTACACCTGTAGCAGAGCGACTACAGATGTGTCAATTATCGTTCTCAGAGTTGAGACGGTACCAAGCCAGACGGATGGCGCCAGCTTCAGTTAACCAGTGGCGGCCGGTTTTTCGGTTTCGCTTCACTAGTGGATGCCCGTAGCGACGCGCGCGCCAAAAACGTCTTGCGACGGCGCGTATGGGGATGTCGAGGATGTCGGCCATTTCACGCGCCGTGAGGACTTGGTGCTCTTCTAGCGTCGCGAGCATTTCAAAGCAGGCCGGTGACCGAATAGGCACGCTTTACCCCCGATGGTCACGTATCGTCATTGCCATATGTGACTACCGGTGTAGTGTCATCGGTAGTCATGACCATAGATGACCTTGCAAGGCCCCACAACAGCGTACCCTCTACTACTGGCGTCAGGTACACCCCCAAGAGCCCGGCCGCAGTCACTTCCACCCACCATCTCAACCCCGTCACCGGCCGCACCCCTGCTACCCCTAGCGCGAGAGCAATCCAGAACCCGCAGCAGGCTGGGCAGCTCAACAACCTCTGGCCCCACCCCGTCACACGCGACCAAAGCCACTCGAAGATCAGAGAGCGCGCGATCAGCCAATGCACCGAGGCGCACAGCAGTCCCAGGATCACCAAGTGCTCGATGTTTAATCTCAACGTTGAGATGGTAGTTTCCTCATGAGGTCGGAAACGGTGCGCGTTGGGGTCCACATCTCGCAACTGGCAAGCTGCTGCGCGAGCTGGGTCCAGTACCGACACCAACCGAAATCGTTGATGTTGAAAGTCTGTGTCTGACGATCGGGTACATCGAGATCGATCTTGTGCTTCATCGTGCCGTCGGGAAGAAGCACAATGTTCTTCGCCGCGTGCACGACCTCTCGGATGCGACGATCGTTTTTTTCCCATGACCGGCACATGTTGCACGGCTTCGTCTGGATCCCTGTGACCTGCTGAACCAGGCCCTTGACGCCGTCGGGGCCTCCGCCGCCGGTGACCGTGATCGGTTTCCAGCCGGAGTTGAGAAGCTCGCGCTCCTTCGGGTTTTTGTCGTCTGGGACGTCATCGCCGTTGCCGCTCACAATTGAGACCTTGCCAAAAAACGTTCTCTCATGCAAGAGTTTACGGTGATGAGCGCCGAACCAATCAAACTGAAGTCGTTGCCGGATCCCGCCAAGATCATTCCGATGGCGGATCCTCGTCTCACTTGTGTGAAGCGCCAGAAGGGCGTCGGCAACAACAAAATGATCCGCAACGGCGTCAAGGTTGAGAAGGTTGACGACGTGTTCAAGATGATGGACGAGGTCGCGCGGACAGACGGGCCCGGTGCGTTCGAGTTCACCGTCGCCGACATGGAGGGCGGGGAACAAGACAAGTGGGCCGTGATTTTCGGAAACCAGGTGGATGAAGGGATGGTCTCAGACGTGATGAATCCAGGAACACAGGCACCGAGCAACGGGACGGCTTTCGGCGCGACACCGGGTCAACCGATGCAGATCGGCAACGGTTTCTGGTTGACGTTGTTTCCCCACGATCCGACGAAGGGCATTCTCACAACGCCTCAACGCACCATGATGGAGTGGAGCCAGGGCATGCCGTTGCCGGGGTTGGGAGGCTTCGGTGCCGCGCCGGCCTCGCCCGTCGGCAGCATGGGGATCTCGATGACGCCGGCCCCGGGGGAGAGCGCGGTCATGGACATGTTGCGCAGCGAGCGCGAGCAACGACGAGAACAAGATCTGCGGACCGAGTTTCGTCTCGCGCAGGAAGCCCAGGCGAAGCGCTACGAGGATCTGCTCGAGAAGTTGTCGGCAAAGCCTGCGGGCCCGAGCCCTGAGATGGAGATGCTGAAGGCGCAGCTGGCCACGACCGAGCGCCGGCTCGAGGACGAGAAACGGGAAGCGGCGGCCAGGCACCGCGACGACACACTGCGGGCCGAGATCACGGCGACCAACAACCGGCTTGAAAACATGATGCGGGAGGCGACCAGCCACAAGCCGGACCCGATCGCGCCGTTGTCAGCCCTGCTCACGCAGATCATGTCAACGAACCAGCAAGGTACGACCGCGCTGATGTCGGCCATGGACAAGGCGACGTCGGTCCAGGCTCACGCGAGTCAGGAATCAACTCGCGCGCTGGCGGATCGGATCATGCCGCCCGAGAAGATCATGGAGTTGCTCACCCTCGCGAAAGACAAGGGCCCTGAACAAAGCATAATGCTTGAAGGCATGCGGAGTATGTGGGGGATGATGCAGGACATCGTCAAGCTGCAGCGCGAGGCCGGTGACCAGGGTGAACCGGCTTGGGTCGGCATGATCCAGCGAGGCATCGACCAGATCGGAGGTCTCGGTCAGGCGTACTTGACTCGACAGCAGCAACAGCCGCAGTACCAACCGCCGCGGCGTCCTGTCGCGGTTTCTTCGCCGGTACGAGATGCGGCGGTTGCACCTCCAGGGCAACAATTTCGGGCGGCCGAGCCTGCTACACCGGTGACACCGGCGAAGCCAATTGACCCGAACGATCCGAACGCGTTGCGGGAGGCGGCCGCAGCGCGAGTGTATCCGATTGTGAAGCCGATTTCCGTCGAGCCGGATGCTGTTATCCCGGCTGGGATCACGGCCGCAGAAGTGTCGGCGGCCTACACAGAAATGGCGCAAGCGACACCGGATGCGGTCCGCGGCTTGGTGCAAGACACGCCCGACGGCGTATTCTTTGGCAGTGTTTTTCCGTCGATCGGACCGTTACGTATGGCGGTCGCGGCTGATCAACTTGATGCCAACGACGTCGCGAATGCGATTCTGGGTGCGCAGGCAGACCTGCACAAGAAAAACGAGTTTCCCCAGGCCATGGAGTTGCTGAAGGTGCGGCAGTTCGAGGTCCTGGTCGAGCGGCTTTTGCCGGAAGAAGACGACGAATTTATCGAGGAAGTGGTCGAGGCGTTGCAGAAGAGATTGCCGGGTTAGTGACGGGGTTGACGTCCAACCACCATTTGGTTTAGTCTGCGGTCATGAAGGCCATTCTGACCGCTCTCGGCGTCATCGCCGGAATTGCGGGTTTCGGGGCACTTGTAGGCTACAAGAACCGGGTCGTGCCGGCGGGCGCTGTCGGGATAACGCCTACAGTGTTGTTGCACAGGATTCTCGCGATCTTCGGTACGCAAAACGCAGGAGCGATGAACACGCAAGCGAAATTTGCAGCGGAAGGGGCGAGAGCGCTCGGATTGCCGAAGACGGCGGCCGGGATCTTGGCCATGGCCTATCCGGCAACCGTGTATCCACTGCCGACGGATGAGACCTGGCCCGGTACGAATCAGAGCGTGCGGGCGTTCATCGACGGTGCGAGGGCCAAGAAGTGATCCTCGGGGCTCCGGTACGATCGGTCAGTGACCCGACGGTTCCCGTGTCGAGAGTGAGTGCGGCGCAAGTGGCACAGGCGCGCACACTGCTGGAAGATCTCGGAGTCCGGAGCAAGGGTCGATCGTTGTCGCTCTGGCAGCGGATGAAGATCAAAAAGTTGGCGCCCGGAGTCGCGGCGCGCATGGCGGCCGGTCTGCACCCGATCTTGTCGAACGTGCAGGCGCTGCAGCTGCACAAGATCGTGTCAGGTTAGTAGCGGGAGACGGATTTGCACCGCCGCGTGCCGGGTTATGAGCCCGGTGCCTTGCTACTTGGCGACCCCGCAGCTTGTAGGTATACCACAACGAAAAAAGACCGGACCCCTTTAGGAGCCCGGTCTTTTTCTGATGGTGATGTAGGTCTACGCCGCCTTCAACCCGTGTCGCGAGAGCACATCGCCCGCGAGCCTTTCCAGGTCGATCTTCGTGTCCGCGTCCGCGGTGTCGCGCGCGACCAGCGAGATCGCGTTCGACCAGCGCCAATCGGTGTTGCCCGGGGGCAACTCGACCACGTCGGCGCCGTTGAAGGCCTTGACGACCGTGGCCGCGATCCCCTTCGTGGTGCGCTTGGCCAGCGCTGCCTCGGCCGCTTTGCCGTCGACCTGGGCCGCGTTCGCCGCCACGATGGCGCCGAGGTAGCCCTTGACCGTGTCGCGTGACAGGTAGTGACCCGCGACGTCGTTGACGGCCGAGACCGCAGTTGCGGTGTCGAGACGCAGCGTGCGTTCCGAAAACTCGATCGCGTCGTCGATCTGGCGACCGAGATGGATCTGGCGCACGGCCTTTTCCGCCACCATGCCGTTCCAGCACACGAGACGGACGCCGAAGACCTCGAGCTGGTTCGCGCCCTTGCCGAAGTCGCTGTTGGTCCACGAGAGCCCCCACGCGACGAATTCGCCGGGGACCGCCTCAAAGATCTCTGGGAGGATGATCTTCAGGCTGGCCCGGGTGTCCGATGCGGTGCCGTTCACCACCAGCGCGCCGGCCTTGCTCGCGGCCTGGATCAGGGTCTCCAGGACCGGGCGGCAGTCGATCCGGCGGTACCGATCGCTCATGAAGCCGCGCACGTCCGAGCCGATCGACCGGATCAGGTAGCGGCCGTCATCGTGGCCGAAGTGCTGGGTCAGGGTGTGGGCGAGCAGGTCGCGTTTCCAGGCGTCACCCGCGGCCAGACCGTCCACGTAGGCCAGCGGGATCCCGGCGCGGCCGGCCATCTGCCCGAGGGCGTTGCGGTGCAGGGTGCGCTCCGCGGAGCCGAAGCCGATCGACACCCCACCGGTGCCGGGAGCGAAGCGCAGCGCAGGCGCGCGCACGACCGCGTCGCTGGGGACCTGCGTCATCACCCGGTTGACGATCGACTGGGCGACCGGTAGACCGGTCTGGATGTACTGCTGCAGCCGGTCCTGTGCGAAAGCCCGCGACCGTGGATCGTTGGCGCGAACGCCTCCGAAAGTCGGGGGGATGTAGGTGGCGGGGGCGATGGTTTCCGTGTTCATTTGGTCTTTCCTTTTATATGGCCACTTGCGTGGGCCGTTGTGTGTCTATTATTCATGAGACTAGCACGGTGCGGGAGATATTCACGTAGGAAACGCTATCACAACGCGTAAAAGCTGAAATAAAACGTTTTTATTTGGTGAATGCCTGGGAAGACGCTAGAGTCTCAGATACAGGAAGGATAGATAAACATGACGCAAGATGGCAAGAAGATCGAATCTGTTTCAGCGGTAAAGGCTTACTTGCTGGCCGGTAACGCGACCGCGACTTTTCAAAACCCGATCACAGGTAACCGATTCACCTACAAGATCATGAAGGGCAAAAAAGAGGGTGCGCCACACTTCGTCAAAGTGCTGACTGGTCAGGACAACGAGGGGGATTTTACCTATCTGGGGTGCATCTTCGACGGTGTGACGTTCCGGGTGACTGCCAAGAGTCGGATCTCGCCGGACGCGCCGTCCGCCCGCGTCTTTGCGTGGGTGTGGGCCCGGGTGTGCACCGGTGCTGATATCAGTCCGGTGGAGATTTACCATTCAGGCCGGTGCGGCAAGTGTGGCCGGAAGTTGACCGTTCCGGAGTCGATTTTGACGGGGCTTGGACCCGTTTGTGCTGGTACGTAAACCCTGAACCTGAGAGGAGTCCCGCCCATGCTGACCTGTCCTGACTTCTGTGACGACATCCCGGTCGATCTGGCCGAACACGCCCACCAGGGGACATCCTTCTCCCCCCGCGAGCGCGGTGCCCAAGAGCGCGCTGGCTACGAGGCCACTCTCACCCAGGACTTCAACCGGCTTTTGGCCCTGGCCGACACGGACGAGAAGCGCGCCGCGTTCCCGGCGGAGTTCGACAGGTATCGGCAGGGCTACCGTCAACGGTACGTGGCGATGCTGGCCGCGAAGTCTCGGTGCGTCTCGACCATGATCGCGGGCCCGTCGAACTTCAACACGCGTAGACACGCGAAGTCCGGCGACTCGGCCGACAAACGCACGCAAGAACTAATCGAATTCCGCGAGCGCGCGCTGGCCGCGATCCGGAAGATCTTGCAGCCTGAACTACAGCCGATCATGACCGGTGACGCGGACGCAGGCGAGCGCCTGACCGACAAGATCGCGAAGCTGGAAGCGAAACAAGAGCACATGCGTCTCGTCAACGCCGCGATCCGCCGACACAAGGGCCACGATTCACAGGTCGCCGCGTTGCAGGCTCTCGGCCTGAGTGAACAGATCGCGTACGCGTTGCTGAAGCCGGATTTCGCCGGGCGCATCGGCTTCCCGGCCTACGAGTTGACCAACAACGCGGCGAACATCCGCCGGTTGAAGGGCCGCGTTGCGATCGTCGAGCGGAATCAGGCGATTTCCGACAGCTCGGTCGAGGGGACGAACGCGCGCTTTGAAGACGCCCCGGCCGACAACCGTGTGCGGCTCTACTTCCCGGGCAAGCCCGCGGTCGAGATCCGAACCCGTCTCAAGTCGTGCGGGTTCAGGTGGTCGCCGACTTCCGGAGCATGGCAGGGATACAGAAATCAGAATTCGATCGCGGTCGCGCGTGAGATCGCGGGGGCGGCCAATGTCAAAGCCTGAAACGAAGAGAAAACCGTGGAATTTTGGCACCGACATCAACCCCGGCGTCAACGGAAAGAGCCTGGACCTGATCATCGAGGCGCTCTCGCACATGCTGCAGCACAAGAAAAACCCGCGCAAGGTCGAGTTTGACGAAGACGTGATCCGCCGGGCGCTTGAAGACGCGGAAGGGCTGGCCAAAGATCTTGTCGAGTTCTCCGGCAACGTTGATGACGTTGAAGGCTGGATCTACGACGCACCATCGCCCACGGTGATCGAGACTTTCAGGGAGGCCCTGACGGACAATTTGCCGCCTTGGGTGTGGACAGAGGCCATGAACGCGGCCGAAGATGGGGACGCGGCACGAGTGCGAAGGGCGTTCGAGATCTCGGTGGTGTCGTCGTGACCCGCCCTGCGTCTGACTACGGGTACTTCGTCGACCCAGGCCCCCGCGGTCCAGGTGAATCGGTCGAGCCGATGGTCGGTGCCTTGATCGAAATGTGGCGGCCGAGTTCACACCGCGGTGCACGCGTCGAACACACGGAATTGCGCGATGGTGTGTGGTGGGTGTGGTGCGGGAACAACCGGTGGTTTCCCGATGCCGCAGCCTATCCGAAAGCGCGGTACTGCTGGAAAGCGTTCAAGCACGACGATCGATGCAAGGCTGATACGACCTACCACGATCGCATCAAGACCGATCTATTTTACCAGACGCTCGCGATCGGGATCCAGGAAACCGGCGAGCCTGGTGTTGTGTTGGAACTTGGCTTGTGCCGCGGGTGCGGGACGACGGTGTCGAGGAAGACATGAAGCCGCATCCTATTTCTGCTTTTCGGTGGCGCCTCAACAAACTTGTAGAGAGACACCAACGGGAGCATGGGTGCCAGGATGGCAAGTGTGCCGTCGAGCGCTATCTAATTGAAGCGTGGGTGGCGTTGTACGCGGCCGAAGGCGCGGCCCGAGGCGTTCCACAGCGGAGTGCGGTTGATCAGATGCAGGATCGGCTGGATTTTTGGCGCACATGAATATTTGCTAACAAGCTAACGTTTTGATAGAAAGGAAGAACCGATGTTGATCCCCCCTCTCGACCGAATCAACCGCTGGATTTTGGTCCAGGAGCTTCGCAAGGAGCCCGCAGCCTGGATGTTGTTCATGGTCACCCTGACGGCAACGGTCTTCGGCATCTACGAGATTTTGCGATGAATTGCTTCAACTGCTCCCCGCTCGGCTCCGACCGTCTTTGCCGGCAGTGCTCTGTCGAGCGACGGAACCTTTCCCTGGTTGCCGTCGCAGTTTCCATCGCAGCGTTGTGCGTCCTGGTGTTGATGGGGAACGGTGGAAGCCCGCCGGAGATCGAGGCAGACCAGACCGAGGTGACACCGTGAAACGTCGAGAGAAAGAGCGAGCCGTGGCAGACGCCTTCCACGACGTCAAGGTCTTGATCAACCGCTTCGTCCGCCGCGGTCTCCGGAGCGACGTGGTTGGACAGGCGCTCTTGATCGGGGCTGCGTTCGCCGCGTACGACGCGAAGCTGGACGATCTCGAGTTTTCCGACAACGCGTTTTATGCGTTCGCAATTGCCGAAGCGATCCGGACCGGGCGGAAGACGGTTGACACGCCGGTGGATGAGTCGTGGACAGGGATGGTGAACTGATGCCGAAGAAAAAGAAGTCGCTTCCACGGTGTCAAAAAACGTACTGCGAAAATATCGGCACTAAGTTACACGAGTGTCCGTACCAGTCAGACGTCAACAACGATCCTAATTTCAAGTGCAACTGCTGTACGAAGTGCCAAGAGGCGTGTGCTGATGACATCTAAGCTGACCCCACTTCGCCGTCGGAAGCGCGCCCAGAAGGTCCAGTACCTCCTCTACGTCAGGCCGCGCAGCGCGACCCACCCCCGGTTCCGAAAGTGGCCGAAGGGGATGTGGGCCGGTGTAACTGCTGGCGGTCAGGGTTGGGCGTATCTCGAAGGTGACAAGATGTCGGCTGTGGAGGCCGTGACTGCTCAAAATGTTTTCAAGGATTGCTACGGTGCCGGGTTCGAGTTCAAGACGGAGAAAGTCAAATGAAGTGGTTGGTGCTTTTCTTGGTTGGGTGTGGTGGGATGGACATGACCGGCCTGGCTGGTGGTTCTGACAGCGGTGTCGATGATGTCGGACACGTCATCAAAGGGGGCAAGCAGGTGTCCGATGCTGTGCAGGAGGTGGATCTTGGCGCGGTAGGAAGCGGTGGGACTGGTGGGGTCAGTGGTTCTCAGGATGACTGGACGCCGTGTTCTGGTGGGGAGTACTACGGCGGTTCGTGTCTACCTTCATGTACTGGTGGAGGTGTCAAGCTTCTCGACGTGAAGTGGTGCGCACCGATGGCATATCCGGGATGGGAATGTATAAAAGGGCGGCTCAACGGCGTCAACGTCAAGTGTCCGTTCGATGTCGCGGTTGCGATGGCTTCTGATTGGAACGGTCCGTGTCTGGGCTGCATTGATGATGAGATCGTTACAAATGGCGACGGAACACGATCGGCCTCGTACCGTAACATAGGGACCGTCCGCTACCACTGCGACGGCACTGGTGCCGGACCTATGGAAAATCTTGGAACGCGTTTGTGCGCAAAGCAACAGTGACAGCCATCCTCTCGCTAGTTGTTTGGCGGAGTTCTGGAATGACTGTAACAGGAAAGGGTATCAATGATTGATCTTGAAGACCTCAAGCGTTACGAAGAAAGACCAGAAAAAACAGTCACGTTCTACAAGGGGATTCCTGGTCGGTTTGATTTTCAAAATCTGTACCGTGAAGCGGTTGTACAATTGAGAGACGGTGATCATGTAGTAGAGGTCGGGTCTCTTTTTGGTGCTTCGATCGCGTTTTTCGTAGACGCTTGTACTGAAGCAAATAAGAAGGTCAAGATCGATGCAATTGACCTATGGGATCCAGCATGGCCCTCGACCCAAATCCCGATCTTGTTCGAGTTGTGTGAGCAGGCCGAAGGGTTTTTTGCTGCGTTCGAGTTCTTTATGAAGCGGCATGGTGCTTGGCAAAACGTGAATGTGTGTCGAAAGGACTCAGTAGAGGCATTAAATCAGTACCGTGACGGTTCTCTGGGGTTCGTGTTTCTTGATGGAAATCATTCGTATGAACACGTCATGCTGGAGCTTTCTGTTGCAAGTACTAAGATTCGTTCTGGAGGAGTTCTTGCAGGGCACGATTATTACCCTGAGTTTCCGCCGCTTCGACCGTCAGTCAACGGTGTTGCTAAAGCGGTCAATGATTTTTTCGGTTGTGAGCCTCGTCTTTTTCTTGGCGAATTAGGAGTACGGTCTTGGTGGGTAACTCTATGAAGTTCATCGTTCTCGACATCGGCTCGATCTCCCCGGCCTATTTCTCACAGCCGGTCATCGCACACCTACGCAACAACGGGCATGAGGTTGAGATCCTCCACGTTTTCGACGCCCGGAAGTGCGCGGCAGCAGATCTGGTGTGGTCTGAGTGGTGCAACGAGATTGCGTTCGAGGCCGCGGCGTCAGGTGTCTGCAAGCGCCTCGTGCTCAGGATGCGTGGTTACGACGTCTGGTTTCCGCTCAATCAACTGAACTGGGCGAACGTAGACGCGCTGGTTTACGAGAGTGAGACGTTGAAGACGTTGGCGGCGGAGCAGTTCCCGCTCATCGAGAACAAGATGTTGACCTATGTGATGCCGGCGGGGATCGATCTGACGAAGTTCCCGTGGAAAGAGCGCAAACCTGGCAACGTCTTTGCGCTCGTGGCTAGGGCAACATCCGACAAGGGCTACCAGCTCGCGATGGAGTGGGCCAGGCAGAATCCGCAACATCAGTTGCATGTGACGCTCGCCCTGGCAGAGCAGAATCCGAGGCTGGTCCGCTACCTGGAGCACTCCGCACCGTCAAATGTTTTCTTGACCGGGATGGTTGACACCGCGACCTGGCTCGACGCGATCGACGCAAATTTTCTGCTGCTCCCGTCGATCTGGGAGACGCTCTCGTACACGGTCGCGGAAGCAATGGCGCTTGGGATCAAGCCGTTGATCCACGACTTCCCAGGGGCTACGACGAACTGGAATCCACTTTGGGTGTGGAGAGATTTCAAGCGGTTAAGAGACTTGATTGATAGCCCGTATCATTCGGGGGAATACCGTGCGTATGTTGAACGACACCTCGACGGTGCCGAGCAGTCGAAGAAGTTCACGGCGTTGATCCTGGGGCTCATTCACAGCACGAACACACGCGTTCAGGCCCAGCCACAGGGACCGACGATTCATCAGGTACACGCCGCGTTTCAACAGGCCTTGATCAGCGGCAACCTGGACAAGGCTGAGATCGCTGTCCAAGCCTTGGCGGAGCAGCCCGAGGTCGCTGCCGGCGCCGCGATCCAGTTGGCGGCGACGTACTACGGGAGGGAAGACTTTTCCAAGGCGAAAGAGTGGGCGCTGGCTTCGATGGCGAACGGTCCACGAACGGACGCGATGTGTCTCTTGGGTGAAATTGAAGATAGCGACGAGATCGCGCGGGACTGGTATCAGTTGGCTTGCGTGGTTCCCGAGACGCGGTCCCGGGTCAAGATTTCACAACTAGTGGATGAGCGAGAGGAACGTCTAGCGGAGATCCAGAAGGAGTTGGACCCAAAGTTGATGCCGGGGAAGTCTCCACCGAAGTACGTCGTGGTTGTTCCAGTCAGGAACGCGGAGAAGTGGATTCGACGGTGCCTGGAGTCTGTTGAGGGCCAGATCTGCGTTGATGTTAATTGCGTTGTGGTTGATGACGCTTCAACCGACGGCACTGTGAGAGAGATCCAAGCATTCATCAACAAGAGACCGATTCGACACAGTTTCATGTTCATGGGTAACGGGATGCGGCTTGGGTCTCTTCACAACATCCGAAACGGTTTGACCAGCATCGGAGCGAATGATCCTGAGAATGTCTGCGTGGTTCTCGACGGCGACGATTGGCTCGCGAACCCCGGCGTTCTAGTGGACGTAGAGAAGGCGTACCAGGCCGGCGCCTGGATGACCTACGGCTCGTGGTGCGACACCTTGGGGAAGCTCACCTGGATGAACGCGTACCCGGCAAAGGTCGCGCGCGAAGGTCTTCACCGTCAGGTTCCATGGGCCGGTTCGCACTTGAAAACGTTCAAGCGGTTCTTGTTTGACAAGATCGACTTGGTTGATTTCAAGGACGACGCCGGGGAATGGTTCACAACTGGCGGCGACGTGGCGCTCATGATTCCGATGTTGGAGATGGCCCGTGAGCGTGCGGTCCACATTCCGGAGATCCTCTATAGGTACAACATGGAGACGCCGGACAACGACCACAAGGTTGACCCGATGGGGCAGACCCGCGTGCGTGACCTGGTCTTCTCGCGGAAGCCGTATCCGAGGCTTGAGAGACCATGACAGACATCAATTACACTGACTACTGCGAGCTTTGCCGGCAGGCCGTCGCAGATCCGGCGGTGTTCGCGACATTTCGACAACGACCGGAGTACACGCGGATTCTCGAGCACGTGACGCCGGAGCAGGGTATTGAGTACGCAAAGTGTGTTTCATCCGGTGAGTTTCGTCCCGATGTGTGGCAGACGAATGATTCGATCGGATCGCCAGTTAGACAAGAGTATCTCCAAGCTGGACGGGTATCCCCGACGACGCTTCGATACGCGAAGAATGTTTCAGACATAGCGTGGTTTTTTGGCGACCTGAATGGGGCTCGAATCGTGGAGGTTGGTGGTGGGTATGGTGGCTTGGCTCGGCTCGTGAAGGCCCGTTGGCCGAGTAGTGACTACACAATCATTGACTTGCCGGAGCCGCTCGCTCTTGCCCAGAAGTACCTGCACACGCTCGGCACCGAAGCGCATTTAGTGAACGCGTTCGAGTTGCCGCAGAAGATCGAAGCCGATCTTTTCATCAGCAACTACGCCCTGAGCGAACTTCCGCCAGATGTGATCAAGCTGTACGTCTCTCGAGTTGCCATGAACTGCCCCCGCGGGTACATCTCGGCCAACGCTGCGGCGGACCTGTTGCCGGGCTTGTTCGGCCCGTTGGGGGTGCAGCGATACCCAGAGGTACCACTCACCGGTCCCAACAACTACATGCTCTTCTGGGGAATCCCGCGGTCGTTTGGGGGTCTACCGGATGAAACCGAGATGCCTCCGCTCGGTACCACGTTCGAGCCGTACAGCGTGCCGTTGCATCTCCTGAAGAAGGCCGCAGCGACGTCGACGATGTTCATCGAGACTGGGTTTTATCGAGGCTTGTCAACGTCTGTTGCGCGAGCCGTGTTTGACACCGTGATCTCCGTCGAGATTTCTGAGTCACTGTGGCGGCAAGGGGTCGAGCGGTTTGCGGATGTTTCAGGTGTCCACATTCTTCATGGGGATTCTGGGGCATTATTGCCGGGGATTCTTGCCGGGCTAGAAGGCCGACGCGCGACCTTGTGGCTTGATGCGCACTATTCCGGCGGCAAGACTTCGGCCGGCGCGACTTCGACGGCGATTAGGGCAGAGATGGAGGCGCTCATAGGTGCGCCGCGACGAGACCACACACTGTTCATCGATGATCTATTGAGCTTCGGCGCGGAAGGTTACCCGACTGTTGAGGAGCTGGTCGCGATGGTGAAGCGGGTCAATCTCGAGTACCGAATCCGGCTCCACGGCGCGCTTCGGCGCGGGATTTTAGAGGCGTCGGTATGATCCACTGCATTGGTGACAGCCACACCAGTTTCTTTTCTGGTGAAGACGCGGTGCAACCCGAGTGGCCGACGCCAGCATCGAATCGGCTTCCACAGTTTCGATCGTACCGTCTGGGTGCGGTGCTGGCGTACAACCTTTGCAAGCCGAACAGTACATCAGGGGGTCGAGAGAAGTTGTTCAAGATTTTGGGTACACTGAATCCGGGTAGCAAGGTGATGCTGGTGTCCGGGGAGATTGATTGCCGGGTTCACATCACGCGCCGCTGGCTTGAGAGTGGGGGGACTCCGAAGGCTGCAGTAGAGCCGTGCCTTGATCGGTACTGCGGCGTGATTGACGAGATCTGGAAACTCGGGGTTCAGGTGTTGATCTGGAACGTGGTGCCGTCGTCTCCCACGGCGCCAGCGAGCCGTGCTGTTGGAACCTGTCGAGAGCGAAACATTATCACGGCCGCTTTCAACGCTGGTCTTCGAGAGCGGTGGGGAGAATGGTTCATGTCGATTCCTTTTGGAGATGGGTCTGATCCGGATCTCTACATCGACGAAAACCACATTTCACAAAAGGTGATGCAAGCGGCGCTTTCAGTGTTGAAGGACCATCTGTGATCGAAACCATCATCTTCTCGATGGATCGGGCCATGCAGTGTGAGTCACTGCTGCGGTCGATGGACGATATGTGCACCGGTATCAACCACATCACGGTCATCTGCCGAGCGACGGGCCAGTTACATGAAGATGCGTACACCAGACTGATGAGTGAAGAGCGGAAAGTCTCGACGACTTTCATCCAAGAGGGGAGGGGTTTTGGTCTTGCGGCCGCGCTCGAGGACACGGTCCGAACTGCACCGGACGGTTCGTACGTTTGCATCAACGTCGACGACCAGATCTATTACCGGCCTGCCGATTTTCGATACGCTGTTTCTGTTTTGGTTGAACGATACGCCTTTGTGTGGTCGTGGCGTCTCGGTGATCCAGATTGGCACCATCCAAATCCACATCGCGGAGGTTACTGGCTTCGTGAGAACAGCCCCGGACGAGATCATGGTTACCTTTGGCACTCAGACGGCGCCCTCTACTGTCGTGAAGACTACCTTCGTGTTCTCGATGGTGCCGCGGCCGCGGCCGAGGCAGGGCTCGAGTGGAAAAAACAGAGCCTGACTCCGAATCATCTTGAGACGATCGGAGTCACTCATCCTCATCTGTGGCGAAACCGTCGGCACGTCGGGCCCAGTAAACCGTGTTGCATGACCTGGCAGGTGAACAAGGAAAGCACGACAGCGGGTAGATTCGGTGCGCCCTGGAAGACGGTTCCTGAGACGGAGCTGGACGTTTTGGCGCAGGCTTTTCTCAATGGGAAGCGAGTTCAGAACGATTTGCTGTACAAGGATCACTCGTGGACGCAACGGTTTCAGCAACCTGACGGCATTCCGACGCACGTGCGTGCCTGTGAAGAAGCCTCCAAGTTCTACGCGAGCCTCATCCGATGATCTGGAACGTCGACGGCGTCGCTTTCAAAGGCGCCCCCAGCACGTGCGCCGGCAAGAGCGCCAAACTAGTAACGTGGGATCATTCATGTAGGTCAGCCGCGCCGACGTTTCACGTAGACATGAACGCGTTGGAGCCGGAGCTGAAAGGTGCCGGTCCCCATTACGCCTGGGTGTTGGAGACTCCGGCCTGGACGGATCGTGTGTTGTTGAAGCTCGCGCCGCTGATGAACCGGTTTGAAAAGATCTTCACGCATTCGACGGTAATGGCCAACAACGGCATCAAGTGTTATTGGGCGCCAGCATCCGGAATCTGGATCAAGGACATGCGGATTCATCCGAAGACGAAGCTGTGTTCGATGATCACGTCAGCGAAGACGGCGTTGCCTGGGCACCGGGAGCGGGTTCGGTGGGCGCGGGCACACCAGAATATGATCGACGTGTTCGGTCTCGACTCCAGTATCAGAATGAAAGAGGAGGGACTCTGTGACTACATGTTTTCGGTGGCGATGGAGAATGCGGTTTCGGCCGGTTACTTCACCGAGAAGATTCTCGACTGTTTCGCGACCGGTACCGTGCCGATCTACTGCGGCGCACCGGACATCGGCGATTTCTTCAATCCAGCGGGGATCATCAAATTAGATGAGACCTTCACTGTGAAGGGGTTGTCCCGTGAGCGGTACGAGTCGATGTTGCCAGCTATTCAAGAAAATTTTGAGCGGGTGATGGAGTACGAGATCCCGGAAGATTACATCGCGCGGCGATATTTTCAGGTGAAGGAGAAAACGCGAATGAATTTGAGTCAAGCCATCAACGCTGGAGATCTTGTGGTGGCGGAGGCTTTGGTGAAGGAGATTCGTCTGCGACCGGATGCAGGCGCGGTTGAGCGGGGCTTGGCGGCGCTTACCCTGGCGTTGGCCTACTACAACAAGGAACAACTGGCCGAGGCCGAGCAATGGTCACTTCGGTCGTTGCATGGAAATTTTCGGGCGGACGCGTTGAAGCTGCTCGGGGAGATTGCCTTGGATCGAATGGACTACGAGTCCGCGATCGGATGGTACGAGGCCGCAGGCGCGATCACGCACGAGCCGCCGATCTCTTTGGTGGCGTCTGAGCCCGGCCGGTTGGAAGAGATCCGGCGCGAGTCTGTTGAGAACGTGCGGCCGGTTCGTTTCGGTCCGCCGGACGACGAGAGTCACGCGTTGGTGGTGCAGACAACAGAAGGGCGAGACAAGCTACGGGAGCAGACGCTCGCGAGCCTAGACGCGGCCGGTGCAGGGCGATGGAGAGGGCCAAGAATCTTGATAGTGGATGGTACGGGTGTTGGTGCGCCCAGCCCGGGATGGATTGCAGAGGGAGTACGGGATCAAGGCCAAGCCAAAACTTTTTTTCGTGGGCTTCGTGCTGCGATCGCTCTCGGCGCCAAGCGCCTCACCCTGTTCGAGGACGATGTCGTCCTGGCGAAGAACGCGCTCGATTACATCGCGCGAGTGGTGCCTTCAGAAGATGCGCCGATCACGGTTTGGTGGAGCGAACTCGGTGCGCCGTTTCGCCAGGGACCGCCAATGTACCTGTTCACGGATGCCTTCATCCGCAACGTGGCGATCTCGATGTCGTGCGAAACGGCCCAGAAGATTCTGGATTCTGGTGTCGTCAAAAATTGGTCCGAGCGCCATGCAGGAGACATGGCCTATGCCAAGGCGTTTCCGGGTGCGAAGGCCGCGCTGCACTTCCCTGGGTTGGTTCAACACATGGGGGATGAATCGTTGGTGGGTGAGACCGAGATCCGTAAGTCTTCAACATTTATAGGAGTTGACGCTGATGCGATGACACTGATTTGACACAGCGGGCAGAGGTGTGGTCTAGTTGCGGGGACGACTTGACGGCTCCGGGGAGTACCCGTAACCGTGGTCGGGAATCCTCAAGGAGATCATCATGGCCAGCGCTGTGCAACGCAAGAAGCTCTGTTTCTACGCCGACTTCATCAACGCCTCGTTGAACCCGATCCGGGTTTTTCCGTTGACCCAGTTTCGGTCAACCGGAAGCTACACCGGTGACATGTTCGGCAACGTGCTCCAGGATCTGGCGCCGTTGACGGTCGGTTCGCCCGGCTGGCGGAAGCAGTTGAACGACGTTGCCCTTTGGGAGCGTCTGATCGCGGCCACTGGCGCGGTTGCGACCAGCACCGCTTCGTTGCGGATCGCGCTCGACTTCGTGACCGCCACCACGGCGGCCGCAGCAGCGACCATTCTGCAGACGTCGCTGATCAAGACGAACAATCCGATCACCGGTGCGGCCGCGACGCTGGACACTGACGGTGCGACGCCGATCCTCACGCGGCACTTCGCGGCGCGTGCGACCAAGCGCGGCTCGGCCGCGGCCACCGCGCGGGTCATGGTGTACGCCCGGCGCGTGCACAGCTATGACGCGTAGGACTTCGGGCTAGCTATTTTGCTAGCAAAGTAGAAAGGCTCGGGGTATTAATACCTCGGGCCTTTTTGCTTTGGACCTTCTCACCCTCGACATGATTGCTCGGTCGGACGCGGCCGGCCTGGAGCGCGCGATCAAGAGCGCCCGCCCTCACGTCGATCGAGTGATCGTCGGTGTTGACGGCCGGTCGGACGCAGAGACCGTCATCATGGCCGGTCAATTGGCGGATGAAGTTTGGGGCTTTGAGAAGGGAGACATCGGGCTCTCAGACGAAGCCTGGGCCGTTGACAAGATCAATTTCGCTGCGGCTCGTAATCTCGGCCGCGCTCGGGTGAAGACGCCGTGGACCCTTGTCATCGACTCGGACGAGTTTCTCGAGTGCGTTGTCGATCTGCGCGCGTTTGTTAAGAGCCTGCCGGACATCGTTGGTGCCATTGCTCTTCCCGTGCACCTGGGAGACAGTATCACGCTCGATCACCACCGCATCGCTAGGTCTGAGTTCTGTTGGAGGGCACATACCCACAATCAACTCGTGATTCCGGAAAAATGGCAATACACCGTCTACCAGGGAGCCCACGTCTTTCAGCAACTCGATCTCCGATCTAAAGCAGAGCAAGAGCGTCGTCGAAAACAGCGTGATGCCGCCAACGAAGATCTGAAAGTCGATGCAAAGGCCGGAGATCTGGCCGCCCTGTACCACGTCGCGAAACACGCCACGCATGCCGGATCCGAAGATCACGTCGCTTTGGTGAACGAGTTTCGATTGTCTACAGAGGTGCACGGCCTTGCAGCGAAGGAGCGTAGACAACTCGCGATCCTCGTTGCTTGCGGTTTCTTCGACAAGAAGGACTATGCGACAGCCGAGACGTGGGCGGTCAAGGCGCTGATGGACGGTCCGAGTCTTGAAGCGTTCTATTTGCTCGGTGACATCGCGGACCTGCGCGGACGAAAAAAAGACGCGCTGGCGTGGCACGAGATCGCGTGCATCACGCTACCGTCGGAGGAGTTTGGTATTCCTGAGTTGGTCACCAAACGGTTCTTGCGCCGAGACGAGTTGCGACGATGAAACCGCTCATTGCCTTGTGCATGATCGTCCGGAACGACGCCCGAAGTCTGGAACGTGCGTTGGAGTCGGCCAAGGTGCACGTAGATGAGATCGACATCGGCATCGATGACCGTACAACGGACCCAGACACACGGAAGGTCGCGGAAAAGTTCACATCGTCGGTGTGGACGTTTGGACACGCGGATGTTGGTCTTTCTGCGGAGCAGTGGCAGGCCGGGCTGATTCACTTCGCGAACGCGAGGAATCTTGGATGGGCCCGCGTCAGATCCCCTTGGATCATGCACTTCGATTCTGACGAGTACCTGGAGTGCCGGGTCGATCTTCGTGCGTTAGCTGGCCGCTACATGTTCACGCCGTACAATTCGTTTTCGGTGTGGCGAGCGACAGCGAATTTCGAGTTTCGTGACCCGACGCGCTTTGCCCGAGCGCACTTGCGTTGGCGGTCTCCAACGCATAATCAGTTGCCGGGCGCGAGACCGGATTTTCCGATCGAGGCGAAGGTCATTCAGGACACGTCTTTGCGATCGACAGAAGACAACCAGCGTCGGAACGAGCAGCGCAACGCTGGTATGGAGTTGTTGCGGCCGTTGGCGGAAGAAGGTGATCAGAACGCCATCTACCACCTAGCAAAGCACGACACGTTTCTTGGAAACCTCGGTCAAGGCGCGAAGTGGGCGGAAAAGTATCTGGCGTCCCAGCTAGCACACGGAGAGTTTTCGGACAGTCGCGCCACGTTGTGTGTCGCTGTCGGACAGCGGTACGGGGAAGAGGGGGAGATCTTAGCGGCGGAGATGTGGGCGGTGCGGGCGTTGTTTGATGGCCCACACCCGGATGCGTTCGCGCTGCTCACGGAGTTGGCGAAACTTCGGGGGGATTCAACCGCCGCCGAGACATGGGCAAAGGCGGTTGAGTTCGCACCCGAGCGAGACAGGATGAGGAGCAAGTGATGGATTACGACACGTACAAGGCTGCACTCGGAGACGAAGAAAAGACGATGGAGTTTCGGAAGATCATCGGGCCTCGGATGGTCTTCTCAGACGAGCGGCAGCATCAAGCGGTTCGACTTTCAAGAGATGCAGTCGCGCGTGGAGAGTTTGAGCTGGCCGAGGTTTGGGCCATTCGCGCTCTGAACGACGGTCCCTCCGTCGACGCACTCTGTCTTCTCGGGGACATCTGTCAAGATACAGGAGATCTCGATAGCGCGCTGCACTGGTATGAGCTTGCGTGTGCTTGTACTGCGGTCCGGCGCTTCGACGACTCCAAAGTAGCGGCCGGCCGCCAGGCACGTCTTCAAGCCATTCGACGAGAGATCCGCGAGGAGTGGGAGCACCGGATCCCGCTGCGGGAGATCAATTTTCAGGCGCCTGCGCGGTTTTTCGCTCGTTGTACCTTCGGGGAGGTAGTGGAGTCGAAGCGGGATGACGACGCTGATTCGGTTGCGGCTTCTCTCAAGATCCTTGTAGTTGACGAAGAGAAAAAACTTTCGTTCGATTTCATCCGTACCGTCGTTCTCGACGATGATCTCGAGTTCATCTCTTTTGCGCCTGACTTGAAGCTCCCGCATGAGCCGAACCTGCCTCACGCGATGTGGGTCCTGCCGGTGCACCAGGTTCCTGAGTTTGGGGACGTCCTGTTGCTTTCGCCGAGAGCTGCCAAGGCCGCGGCCCAAGCCACGTCACGATCTACGTTCTTGAAGCAGTTGCCGGAAGGCGCCAAGTTCGGCGCGTTTACCGGGGTGCTCTAGCGAGCGGTTCGGTGGTGTCGAAAGCCCGGGAGGCGCTCGCATAAGTGATTTCAAGATGTTGCGGCGGTTTTGGATGAACGAGGAGAGAAGTAACGGTCATGAAAGACAGGCGCTCGAAAGACCGGAGTCAAAGACGTGAAATTGTGGCATAAATCAATGGGGCAGCAGAAAACCTTGCTCAACAGGTTGGAAGTTGAGACGAGCGCCTTGTCCAGCCGTTCCTGGAACTCGCGCGCAGAGCAGAAAACCTTGCTCAACAGGTTGGAAGTTGAGACTCGCCTGCTCGACGAGGCTCGATGGGGGCTTGACTGGGTGTTGCAGAAAACCTTGCTCAACAGGTTGGAAGTTGAGACGGCGATCCCTGGAACCCTGTTTGAGAGTGAGCTTTTGCAGAAAACCTTGCTCAACAGGTTGGAAGTTGAGACCGTTCCTTGATGGAATTCAGGGGTGCAAGCAATCGGTGTGGCAGAAAACCTTGCTCAACAGGTTGGAAGTTGAGACCAGGGGCTCTTCGCGTCGTCGAAGAAGCACGCGTAGCAGGCAGAAAACCTTGCTCAACAGGTTGACACCGGGACGCTCTAGGCGTGCGCCGGAACCAGGCGACGTCGAGCCGTGCGCCTTCGCTTTTTGGAGAAAGCGATGATGGCGATGCCGCCGAGAACGGCCACACCGGCACCGACGCCAACCCACATCCAGGGGAATTTCTTCTTTTCGGCCGGTGCGGGCACATCGGCGCCCGGGGTCGGTGCGATTTCTTGACCTCCGCCAGGTACAGCGGACGGTGGCAACATCGCTGAGTAGTCAGGTGTTGAAGATGAAGGAGCGTATGTGGGAGCCGGCGCCTGTTGCGTCTGCCGTGCGTAAGCGGCTTCGGACGGCGACGGTGTGTAGGAAGGTTCAGATGGAACCGCAGCCGGTGTCGGCGCGGTGTACGCGGGCTCTTGGATACGTGGTGCGGGACCGATGTCCGGCACCGGGGCCTGGGCCTCTTCCGGTGTTGCTGTTGGCCCCGGGCCGTTGCCCTTTGCTTCTTCTCGAGCAGCGACCGCGCGTTTCGCTGCGACCGCGGCTTCGACCTGGGACGCGATGACGTCCGCCATGGCCGAGACCTGGCCGGCGGAGAGCTTCTGCTTGAGCCCGGCAGGCGCGTTCGGGATGTAGGACGAGATTGCCTTGTTGATGGCCGCGGTCGTCTTCGGGCCGACGATGCCGTCCGATGCGATCCGCAGGACAGAGTCACCGACCAGGGCACCGAGATCGATCAGCGCCCGCTGCATGCGCGCGACGGTGAGGTTGGCGACGCCGCCGGGAACAGCGGCTTTCGCACCAGGGGTCGCCGCCACCGGTGCAGTGGATCCACGTTTCGTGGCTTCGGACGAGATCATCGATGTGAGGGCGGCGATGTTGGCCTTGATGCCGTTCATGTCCGTCTGCGCCTTGCCCAGATAGGCAGTCAGCGCACGGTTGACGGCGGTGAGGGTACGAGGGCCGACGATCCCGTCCGCGGCGATCTTCAGAACCGCGTCCTTGGTTGCGTTTCCGAGCGAGCGAAGGGCATTCTGCAGCGCGAGTCCAGCGGTCTTGGAGATTGCCGGGGCAGCCTTTGGTGTCGTGGCCGGCTTCGCCTTGAACGCGGCGATCTCACGCTCGACGTAGGTGGCAATCATCGCGGCGTTGCTCTGCACCTGGGCGGTGTTGAGCGATCCCGTGCGCATGTTGGCCGGTGCACTTGAAACGTAGCGAGTCAGAGCGCGGTTGGTGGCCGCGACTGTTTTTGGTCCGATGAGACCGTCGGTCGCGATCTTGAGGGTTGCGTCGTTGCGCTGGGCACCGAGCGTGGCAACCGCGCGTTGAAGAGTCGCGACAGCGGCCTTGCTCGCGGTCGGGGCTGCGGCGGCAGGGGTTTTCGCCACCGGGGCTTTGCCGGCCTGGCGTCGGTTGGCTTCGGTCGCGATCAGGTTCGTCAGGGCGGCGACCTGGGCCTTGATCGTCGCGACCGTGAGCTTGCCGGTGCGCGCGGCTGCCGGGGCCGTGGTTGCGTAGACCGACAGCGCCCGGTTGACGGCCGCGGCCGTTCCCGGACCGACGATGCCGTCAACTTTCAGGGCCAGACGGCCGTCGTTCGTGAGCATGCCGAGGGCGACGACAGCCCGTTGAAGGGCCGCTTCGGCTGGGCTGCTCGCGCCCAGTTGCTGGTATCCCATGCCGGGATACCCGAGCCGTTGGTACCCGAACGGTGACATCATCAAGGGATGTTACCGGCGGCTCTTGCGGCGACGGCTGGTTGATTTCCGCTTGCGGCCCGAGGAGCGGCAGCGGTTAAACGCCTTGAAGCAGGTGCGGCCGGTCGACGCGCTCAACGCCGGGCCCGACTTCAAGCAGCTCTTGACCGCAGTCTTGCAATGCTGTGGGGCGCTTCCGCCGCCTCTTTTGGATGGCATCGTGAATTCTCCTGGGATTGGTTTCGACCGAGGACAGAGACAGAGTACCCCGGGCGGGGCGCTTCCGTCAACGACTACACGTTCGGCAGGTTTTCCGGAGAGTACGTGCGGTTGATCCGCACGAGTTGGATCTGGCCGTCGCGCAGGGTGATGGTGACTTCGGTGTGCGCCTTCTCGTTAATCAGACGCCCGACAACCTTCGTGAACAACTGCCAGAACGCGGGAAAGGTCACTTGAAAGCCTTGTAGAGAGCGAAGGCTGCGATGCCGCCGATGGCGAGACCGATCGCCACGGGGATGATGATGTCGGTAGCGACGACGGCGCCGAGAAGTTGAGGCTTCTGCACGAACCGGCCGCCGTCGCGGGGCATCGGTAGATCGAAGAAGTCTCCGGTAGGGAGGATGAGTCGTCGAGTGTTTGAGTTCATCCGCTACCTACTGCGAAGTCACGATATTTCGCCATCGGGGGTTGGCGTCCAAACTTGCCGATACCTAGTGTGGTGTCGAGCGCGACCCAGCGAGAGGGCTTGTGTTTTGGAACACCACACATCGCGTAGATGTGGTCCCAGCTGTTGCCGGTGTTAGATGTGATCCGGAACTTACTCTCAAATCCGTTTTCCATCGCGAGAGTGACGCAAAGCGTCGCATGATCATCACAGTCACCTCCACCGAACTGTAGCGTCCGAAGCGCGGTCTGGAACGTGTCTTTGCTTGCGATGTCTCCGGTGTAGCGGACATTTTTCACGACGGCATCGAAGATCGCGCCGAGTTCACCCATGTCGTCGCGAGCTTTCACGCCTTGAGTGACCGCGAGCCCGAGCCGGCGCATGAGCGGGTCTCTCAGTCCACCTTCCGGTGCCCAGACCAACCGCCGCAGAATCTTCACGCGATCTTCCAGCGTGTAGACGGTGTGGGCGCGGAGTTGCGGCGCAGACATCCTCGATAGAATGCGCCGTAAATGCCCGATCCGTCAAGGTCGGTTGACCCAGACGCCGCGATTCGGCATGATGAAGCCCGTGGACACGGGGCTAGTTTCGATCAACGGGTTCGGTGTTGCGCCACCCACTCGATTTGAACGAGATCTGGCGGCTCAAGCGGCGAAACGTGCTCCCCCGCCTGGGACACGTTGCCCGGACGGGAGAGCCCCTTTTCCGCAGTACGGCTCCTATTACTGTCCGCCATCGGCGCAGTGCAAGTCTCCGAAGACACAGTATTGGAATCCGGCTCAACGCAAGTGGATCTGCCACATGCCGGAGAAGAGCGCGTTGCAAAAGGTCGCTTCCGGTGCGAAGACCGTTGCAAAGGTCGTCACCAAACCGATCGTGGCTGTTTCGGCGGCCGTCTTCAACAAGCTGGTTTCGCCGCTCAGGAATCGCGTCACTTCGTTGAAGAAGGGGCGCGCGCTCAAGCTGGCTCAGTTGCGGCGAAAGTCGAACGTTCCGACCGCCGCCGAAAACAACGAAGCCGCAGGCTGGACAAAAGCAAAGCTCAAGAGCGGAGGTCCACAGGGTTATCTGTTGGCGCTCTTCGCCGGGGCGGACACGCCGTTTTGTGTGAACGGTCTTGGAATGTCGACGAATCTTGGCGTGGATCCGGCAACGATGAGTTTGATCGCGGCTTCACTTCCACCGCTGACGCTTCTCTTGAACAACGTTCTTAAGAAGGCGGGGGCGGCTGGGGAGATCGCATCTCAGACCGTACAGGCGTACGCGGCCAGTAACGTGCCTGGCTACCAACCGGGTGCACCGGTTCCGTCGGCGGCACAATACGCGCAGCAAGCCGCTTCAGCTTACGTTCCTCCAGAGGCTTCGGCTTATATTCCGCCAGCCGCTGCTTCTTACGTTCCTGAAGCCGTACCACAGTTCGAGCCGCAAGCCGAGTATTCGGAAGAGATGTACGGAGCGGTCGCAGGACAGTCCAATTTCAAAACCGGCGCATTGCTTACAGGTCTTGCGGTCATCGCCGGCACCGGTGCCTTTTTCATCTACAAGCGCAAGCGTCGCCGACGCCGGTAACCTCGATGCGCGATGTCCTTGTCGTCCTGACCACCCCGAACCGCGGGAAGTCTTATCTGAAGGACACATTGGCGTCGCTCGATCGTGCGGGGGCAGATCAGAAGATCGTGATTGTCGACGGCGAGCCGGATGAGACGATTCGTAGTACTGCTTTGTCTACTGGTTGGGGAATTGTTCCGATACCGGGTGGACCTGTTGGAAATCTTAAGGCGGTTTTTGCGGCGTTTCGTTTCGGCGCCGAGTTCGACCGCATGCTCTTCTTCGAGGATGACGTGGTCGCCTGCAAGAGCGCCGTTCACCGCATGCGCCAGATCGGCGTCCCCGACGACTGCGCGTTCATCAGTTTCTTCGACATGAAGGACTGCCCGTACGGCGCAGCGGACGGCCTGCGAAAAGTCCCTGTGATGGGAGCCGACGGGCGAGGCTTCTGGGGAACCCAGGCAGTCATGTTCCCGCAGCGCACGATGAAGTATCTCGTCGAGAACGCGCGCTACTGGGTCGACGAGGTCCCGAACAAGCATTCAGCCGACGCGCTCTTCTCGCACCAGCTCCTCTATTCACCCTGGACCGAGTACGCGCTGCATGTTCCGAATCTCGTCGAGCACGTGGGTGAAGTCTCGTCGGTGTTTTCATGGGTGCCGAAGGTCAACCGGAAGGCGACTTCATTTCGAGGAGAGGGCTTCGATGCCCTGACGTTGTGAGCCGGATCGTTCGGCTTTCGTGCCCGGGTGTCCGACCGCTGCAGGTCTGGGATCTGGATGTCGGCAGCGGGCAGAAGTTTTGGGAAGTAGTCGGAGCGCGTCTGACCGAAGACCTGTCGCGCAAGTATTCAAGAACCGAAGCCGCGAGTATCGTCGCCAGCGGTATTATTCGCGGGTGTGGGGTTATTCAGCGGGAGCATGAGTTTGACACCGTGTTCCTGGCAGGCGGCGGTGCCGAGATGCTCGGGCTGCAGGACATGCTGCGAGCGCCACCAGTCTGGATGTTCGCCGGTCGAAACTACGCCTGGACCGCGAAAGAGGCGCTTTTTGCGAACAAGGATCTGATGGTCGTGGTCGATGTGGGACAGACTTCGGTGAAGTGTTACGCGTCGCCCGGCGCCAGCTTCGTCGTCGCTCGGGATTTTTCAACCATTCCGATTGAAGACGTGCTTGGGAAGCAAGAGCGGTCGATTTGGTTCATTCGGGATGCGGTTCGAGAGGCTTCGACGATGCTTCCGAACGTGCCGCTGCTTTTGAGCCTGCCGTTTCCGATTGGGGATGACCTGGTGCCGGGTGAAAGCACGTACGGAGTGGCCGGGCACAAGACTTTCGTGGATGAAGTGTTGGCGGATGTGCCGGCGGACACCCAGGTCTACGTCATCAACGACGCCGAGCTGGCGGCCGAGTGCGCCAGGGCCCACCTTCCCGAAGGCCGGAAGGTGCTGGTGTTGACGCTCGGGCTCGGGCCGGGGGCGGCGTTGATTGAGACTTGACCGGGCTTTGCTACTATGTTAGCAAACTAGCAGTGAACCTCTTCGTTCTCCTCATGTGCGGCGGGAAGCAGACCCGTATGGGATCCTACGAGGGCGCGAAGCAGCTGGTTCCGGTGAACGGTGAACCGAATGTGGACCGAACGGTACGGATGTTGCGTGAGGTCAACCGGGTGATTGTGCGCGTTGTGGCGCCACCAACGCCCGACTGGATCATGTTCGCGTCTGACGCAAGAGCCGAACGCGTGGACAGCGTGGACCCGCTTTTCCTCGCGGCCGTCGCCGGGGCGCTTCCGCTCGAATCTCACGCGATCGACCGGTACCTCGTGCTGTGTGGGGACGTCGTCTTCTCGCCGACCATCCTCACCAAGTTGATCGACCCGTCGGTCCCGATCACGTTCGCCGGGCGATTTTCGCCGAACATCCATACCGGGCGGCCGGCCGGGGAGCTGTACGGGTTCTCGTTTTCGGCCAGCAAACGCGGCCTGGTCGTTCACCAGCTTGAGATCGTGCTCGCTGAAGTAGAAACGCTTAAGGAGACGTTGCACCGCGGCGGAGTAGATGACCCTGATCGGATCGCGGACATCGTCGAGAAGAACGCGCGGCTTTGGCGGTTCATGCACATGGCCGAGGATAATCTCGGGGCGACCGTGGTCGATGTGGATCTCTGGGACTACATCGACGACATCGACGGTCCAGACGATCTGGAGAGGTTGCCGCGCATCGAGGCCGCGATTCGGAGGCGGGAATGAGGTTTACCGCCAAGCAGTTGAGTCTTGTTCTTAGCGAGTTTGTTGGTGCACCAGCGGAGTACGCGGTCGATGACGGGCTTGGTCTTGTTTGTTTAATCTGTGTTGAAATCGTGGCGTTGAATCAAGATTGGACGGTGGTTTCACACGGGGATGAAAGCTTCAAGAAGAATGCGGTATCTGCGAAGTCACCCGAGAAATTGTTGCATGCTCTAGAGCCGACCCGATGATCACCGCCGTCATCAGTCGCTACGGAGACCGAAAGCGCGAGCCCCAAGGTTGCGTGATCGACAAGGTCGGCATGAACGTCTACCAATTGGTGGTAGAGCCCGGTCCACGACCGTTCGTGTTCGTCGAGACAGTGACGCCGAATCGGGTTGCGGTCGTCGATCGGGGGCTCACGGGTTTGGTGTTCGACATCCGGACCTTCAACACCTTGAACGGGTACCACCCGGGGTCAGATCTGAAAGTACGCGTGTACCGTGAGGGGGAGCCAGATCTGCTTTCGAGTATTGTGCTTGATGAGAAAGGCAAGGTTGGTGGAAGCGGAGATTCAGCAGCGCCGACCTGGCGTGATGGTCTCAAGACGATCGTACAGCCACGAGATCCAGGCAGTCTAGTTCTCGTGCAGGCACATGGTCGAACTGTTCAGCATCTTGTCGTTGAACAAGTTGAAGGCAAGGTCTCGATCGAGACCCTCATCACCCGAACCCCGGCTACGCCGCTCGAAACGAACATCGAGATCGCCGTGGTCCGAAACCTCGGGCCGATCAGGGGCCGATGAAGACCATCGCGCTGGTGATGGGGTTGGAAGGCTTCTTCGACGAGAATTTTCCCGAGGAGTATTTGAGTTTCGACGAAGTCGTTTATCTTTTTGGGGAGCCTCACGAAATAGAGAAGTGGAAGGAAGCCGCGGCGAAGACCGATGCGGACATCGTCGGGTTCTTTTGCCTCCACGAGAAGATCAATGGCCCCCTGGGTGACGCGCTCGCCAAGATGATCTCAGAGAACAAGCGCGTCGTCCTCATGCCCCATGAGCGAGTCGAGACCACGTACCGGTTGCGTTTCGCCCGGAAGCCTCTTCCCGAGCGGTTGGAAGACTTTCTTTGGCCGACCGTGGACCCGTCGAAGTTGATGGGGCTCGTGAACTATCACGGCTTCGTGGCGTCGAACGTGTTCACGTCGGGGGGACCGGTCGTTCAGCATCGACCGCCGCATGAGGAGAGTGGAGTGTTGTTGGCGGCGAAGTTGGTGCGGGAGGGGAACGCGCTTTTGGATTCTGCCGATGATAAAGCGTTCGCTGCGTTCGCGCAGGCGAGTCTTGTGGCAGCGCTGCCGGATGCCTTTTTCGGACTCGCTTCGTGCGCTCGGTATGAGTCGTCGTTCCAGTCGCTCCAGCATCTCGAACGCGGTTTTCTTGCCGCCGAGGAGATTTTGAGCATTCTTCCGTGGGATAAAAGAGCGCGTTTTGTGCGTCCGGCTCTCCTTGGTCTTGACATCTGTTTGCAATCCGAGCCTCCAGATCTAGAAAAAGCGAAGAAGTTTTTGCGGATACTGGAACAGGCGAGTCCGACGGATACTGCTTTGCCGCGGTACTCCATGAGGATACAGACGCAAGAGGCGCTTCAGCGTCGGTCGATCGTCGGTTTCGATACCGAGGTGCCGCAGGAAATCGTCGTACCCTTGTCGGAGGTGTTCGATCCGCCACCGAAGAAAAGTATTTTGAGTCATGAGAGGATCTACGCCACGGCTGCAAGCATTCCGAAGGTAGGGGCACAGTTTTCGTGCGTCCTCCCCCTCGACCGACGCCCGTCCCTGGACCCGGTGGAGCTTGCAGGCCTGCATCGTGCCCGGGGTTTGATCGCCGTTTCTGAATTCCAGGCTGAACAGTACCGGCGCGCGTACCCATTTCTGTCAGCGGACTTCATCAAGGTGTGTCCGCTCGGTTTCAACATGAAGCTTGACAAGGACATCGGAAAAATGCCGTGGGTAGCGGTTAGTGATGCGCCGAACGAGGTCGAGCAAGAGATCATAGATCGTGCCGGTGTTGGTGATGATGTTCGCGGTCCTGGTGAAGATCACTACCTAGAGCGCAGCAGGATCTTCTTGCACGTCCCCCTCGACGAACCGTACCGCTGCGAGGTTGTTCTCCAGGCCCAGGCCGTAGGCGCCGTTCCGGTCGTGGCCGCGGTCGGTTGTCTCCCAGAGCTTGTCAAAGGTGGGTACTGCATCCGACCTCCCGTTACTTCAGAAGCCTTTATCGACGCCGCGGCCAAGCGGATCGTACATTTACTCATGCACGAGTCGGATCGTCTTGCCGTAGCTGAAGAAGGCCGGCGCCGGACTCTCGTCGAGAACACGTGGGAAGCCGTAGCTCCGTTGTGGCGGAAGGTGTTCTCGTAGTACACTTCGGCGCATGGCCGTCGGAAATTTCGTGGTTATTGGAACCAGTCCGCACCGGCTCCGTTATCGGTTGACCGCGGACGGTGCCGGTGGCGGCACACAAAACCGAACACGGACGCAGATGATCGGTGACTGCGCCGCTGGTCCGCTCAAGGCCTATTTGAGGGCACTTGCTTCCATGACCGGGTTCACCAATTTCAACATGAATATTTCAGTCAACTGCAGGAGTTTGCCGGGTACTTCAGGTTTGGCACAAGTCGCGGATAACGACGCGAACAGCATCGATCTAGTGGTCACAGCAGCGAGCACAGCAGCTGAGTTCGAGATCATCTACAACCATTCGATGGTCAAGTAGAGACCCCCTCTTGACGCCGCTCAGCGTCTCCTGTACCTTGTGATCTCGAAATAGGGATTCGTCGGAATCCCGCTCAGGGCTACCAGACAACTGGCGCTTTTACCGCGATGGCGGTGAAAGCGCCTTTTTGCATTTTGGGGGTCAGACAAAAATGATGTTGGGACAGCAACAAAAACCGAAGTGGGGATACGGTGGATACGGGCCCGGCGGCGGCTCACTCCCGTACAACATCATGTCGACGGGTGCCGTCGCGCCGTTCGACCCGATGGGTGTCCGGCACGATATCAAAGCCAACTACGTGCAGGACATGGTCCGAATTCCGGTCGGCATGGCGCCGGGTGGAATTCCGAGCGGGAATGCGTTCACTCCGAACGTACCGGCCGCGTCGGTGCCGACCGCGGGCGTGCTCCTTGGACAGGCCCCCGATGGTCGTCCCGTCAGGCAATTCAACATCGACGGCAATCCGAACACCGTCCAGGCACAGGCCGTCGCAGCCGGCGCGCGACAGGTCGCCCAAAATATGCGCGCGATGGGCCTCACCAATCTTCCGTCGGCTCTGGTCGGCGGCCCGCTCGCGTCTCTCGCGCGCGGCGAGGCCGTCATCCTGCGATGGCCGAACGGAATTCAGGTCGGAGCTTCTCTGTAGGATCGAAACCCCAACAAAAGGACAAGGAACATGGCACGTCGAAAGCGTCACTGCAAGCACGGGATCGTGAAGAAGGGTCGTCGCAAGGGCGGCTGCTTGAAGCACAAGCGAGCCCGCAAGCGCCGATAAGGCGGAAGACCTCAACAGATTTTTCTCAACACCAACAAAGGAACAGCAAATGCGGTATCACGATTTCGGATTCGACGGCTCGCTGTCCGAAGGCCTGGCAGGGCCTCTGGTCGGCGGTGGCGTCACACAGGTGGGCACTCTGGCGGCCAGGTTGATCTTCGGGAAGACACGTCCCGCGATCAACAAGTGGGCGCCGACGATCGGCTTCGTGCTGGGGGGAATCGTCTCCGGCATCCTGGCCGCTCGCAAGAGCACGCGCGGGATCGGCATCGCCGGCCTCGTGACGGCAGGNCTGGTCGCGCTTCCTCGTCAGCTGGAAGAGCTGATGATGGGCGGGACCATGAAGGACGGTTTCGGCGTGATCACGCCGGAGCAGATGCAGGGCGCGTTCGGAGCGGATGCTCCCGTCGAGCTGCTGGATTCCGGCAACGGAAACTACGCAGGGATGGGCGTGCACACCGCCGAACAGGGGATGGGTGCTCCGGCTCCCGTCGAGATGCTGGGCAATTCCGGCTTCGGGGCCAACTTCGCGAGCGTGGGTCGCTAGTTCGTAGCGACACGTTCAAACAAATTCATCACAGAAAAACAGGAGAAAAGGACACATGGACAACCAAGGCACACTGGCAATCCGCGTTCAGGGCGTTCCGTACCCGATCATCTTCGGGGACTGGACCCATGACCGCCTGTACCACACGGTCGAGTTCCAAGGCGGCGACACCAACGCTCTTCAGGCGTTCGTCGGCGCCGAGGGCAATCAGATCCCCGGCGGCACTCGCGTGCTGACGCTGGTCGACACCAACCTCGTTCGCGGCGGCGACACGGGTCTGCAGATGGGCTACGAAGCGCTCATCTACAGCATCCAGGTCGAGGTCACGCGCGAGATGGGTCGCACCGCGGCCAACGCGAACTTCGAGCTGCAGGACACCAACCTGGTGCAGCTGTCGCGCCCGCCGCACGTCGGTGGGTACGATCCGACGGTGGTCAACGGAGGCGTGTTGTTCGACTTCCTGCGGAAGACGTACTTCAAGTTCTCCGTGAACCAGAAGGTCAACTCCGAGGGACCGATCTCGGAGTATCCGCAGGGCTCGGGCCTGCACGTGTTCAGCACGGGAACCAACGTCGAGGTCGCGGGGAACGGTATTCCGTCACCCCGGGATCAGTCGGCGCTCGTGCTGCCGATCTGGTTGCGGGACAACATCGGGTTCCGCGCCCTGCTCAACCCGTGCGCACCACTCGGTGTTGCCGGCGTGGCGGGGTCGGTCGCTGGGTACACCGACTGGACCGGCCTGACGACCCCCGTCGCCATGGGGTTCGACGTTCGGGTGACCCTGGAAGGCTTGATCAAACGTCCCGTGGTGTGACAACCCCACTGCGTTGCCTGTGAGAACAGGCGGAAAAAGGCGGGGTGGCTTCGGCCGCTCCGCCTTTTTCTTTTTGGCCTGTTGCGGCTCTACGCCGTTGCCATTTTCAACGAGTTCCGGCAAGATGTTCACACGATGCCCACCGAAGCAGAAATCGCAGCCTCGAATGGCCTGGCCGCCTCGATCATGCAGGTCGCGCCTTGGCTCAAAAAGCAGATGGACAAGCTTCAGCCGCTTGTCGATCAGCCGGTCATCCGATTCCCATTCGCGATGCCGCTTGCCGTGTCGCAGGTGATCCCAGCCGGCGCCAACAACGTGCCGCTGGTCGCGACCGATTTCCAGCTCGGTCTCGAGTACCCGTTCGAGGTGCACAAGATCAAGTTTTCACAGGACGCCGCGCACACCTTCCGTGATTGGCGCGTGTCGATCCTCGACGGCACGTTCGCGCAGAACATGCAGAACAACCCGTCGATGGTGGCACTGCTCGTCGACAACAACACCGGTGCGTGGGCGATGGACCCCTTTCCCTGGATCGTCCGGCCGAAGGGGGGGACCGTTCAGATCCGCGCGGACAATCTCGATGCCGTCAACCCCACCACGGTTGACATATCCCTCGTGGGCTACTTGCTGCAGCCGCGGGCGCTGTAGGAGCCGCTCTTGAGCGAAGCGAAGAGCGCGATCGGAGAGGTTTTCGGACAACTTCGGTTGTTGCTCGGGGGCCTCGACAGTCAGGCCGATGTCGCGTCCAGGTCGGGTGACGACCTTGAGCCGCAGCCGAATTCGCAGCCGCTCGGGGCCGTGACCGGTGTTCCTCCGGCAACACGCGTCTACGGTGTCCAGGTCAGCAATCGTGTCGGCGGCGTGATGCTGGTAGGCCCCGACCGCGCCAGTCGCTCCGTGCGCATCACGACGCCCGACATCGCGTTCGGTGTCTTCATCGGTGTCGGAGCCGGTGGTGGCGGCGAGTCTCCAAATCCGGGCGGATTTCCGATCGCACCTGCGATCCCGTACGAGATCATCCTGTCGGGGTACCAGACAATATGGGCAATCACCAATTCACCCGTCTTCGTTCAGGTGCTCGTGCAGGTCGCGCCGCTGCTCATCGGCGACCGCGAGCGCGCCTGGGCGCTGTAGTCGCCATCGGGGCGGTTGTCGTCGCCGCGGGGCTGCTGATGG
>C687J35021_10000031_pt1 | contig 98681 bp, 116 predicted proteins | sample RifCSPhighO2_12_FD_35021 | JGI IMG/M metagenome (IMG submission 35021) | reverse complement strand
CCGGCTCGCTCAGCTGGGCCGGCCTGCCGTATATGTCTCAGCGTCTAGGAATTTGTCAGATGCTGGCCTGGGAGCGTCGCCATCAGCATAGGATGCTGTGGAAGCAGTACCTAGACGAGTACCGTAAAAACGATCCCGCTAGGCTTATTAGAGAATCGTTGGCGCTGGGTGAGATAGTTGTTGGAATTCGTGATAAGTGCGAATTGGAAGCCGCGCGCGCGGAACACTTGCTAGATCATATTATATGGGTCTGCCGCCCTGGTAATGCCGAGGATCCCACGGTAACGTACACTAGGGCTAGCTGCGACACGGTAATTTATAATACGGGCGGTTTAAATGAATATCGTGATACAATAGCACAGTGGGCTTCAACTATCGGTCTTATGGTATCTGACGATTTGACGACCCGCAGTGTTATTTCGGCACTATCAAAAATGTGTTAGAATCAAGTAATGGCAAGGAGGCCGCGATGTTGCCGAATAAAAACTACCTCGAACCAGAGTTCGCCGACCATTACACGGCTTGGCGCAAATCCCCTAATCCGGAAACGTCTGGTCAACTGTTAAAGACTGTTCAGCCTGTAATAACAGAAGCTATAAGGAGTTATGGCGGCGGTTCCGCAGCTAGCCCTACTCTAGTTGGTAAGGCCAAGCAATTAACCTTGTCCGCGCTGCAGAACTACGATCCTAATCGTTCTAAGATACGAACTCATCTACTTACTCAGTTACAGTCGTTGCGTCGCGTGGCCACAAAAGAGTTACAGGCTGTGCACATACCAGAACAACTTCTTTTGGACCTGGGCCACCTGCATGGCGGCGAGGCAACGCTACGTGACACGCTGGGGCGAGAGCCATCCGACGCAGAATTGGCCGATCATACCGGGCTCTCGTTAAAGCGCATAAGCTACGCACGAGGATTGCGCCCATCCTACGCAGAGGGTTCTCAAATTCGCCACGATGAAGAGGGAACACACGTTACAGCGCCTGGGGTTATCTCGCCCATGAAGGCAGCTACACAGGAAGCCTGGCTAAAGTTTGTACACGCCGACCTCGACCCAATATCGCAGTCTATTTTGGAGCATACCGCCGGGCTGCACGGCCGTCCTATTCTATCTAACCAAGAACTCGCGGCCAAGTTACGGTTATCGCCTGGTGCCGTCAGCCAGCGCAAAGCTAAAATTCAAGAAAAAATTGAAATGGCGCCGTCAGCAGGGATCTACTAATGCCAATCGCAGAGGTTGGAAATACTTGCCTAGACAGGCAATTTACTGAGCTCCAGAGCACTGCGCTTACTACAGGCGAAAGCGTACTCGTCAGTGGCGTAGCGCCCAGTGTACAGCGTCTATGGATGATGCCATCTCTGGAAACATGGAATGGAGATCTATTCAACATCTCGGGCATAGGAGACGCATTCTGCCGCGATGAATTTAACGCCGCGTACGCCGAAGCGGTGGAAACGGCCGGCACTGTCGCTGGTGGCAGACTGGCCGATCGTTATGTGTCTAAAGTCCAATTAGACTATATTGCCGCCATGGAGCGCGCCTTTCGTGCGCGGCACGCTTCCTCAGTACGGTGTAATTACCACGCAGCCGGCCGCCGACGTGGTCATGGCGGAGAATTCAGTGTGTTTGCCGCAGTTAAAGATTATCTGCTAAATACGCTAGCAAGCGGGTATTCTGGGCCCGCTATATCTGCGGAGGCCTAATGGCTACATATGATCTAGCCCTTTTTCAAACATCCGCTACCGCCGTAACGCAGACAATAGTCAGTGCGGACTCTCCTAGTGGGCGTACAATAACAGGAGCGGAAAAACTGGCCCAGCGAGTTCTTTTGGAACTGCTAACCAGCACTGGCTCATTGCCGTTCCTGCCCCAGCGCGGCACTAGCTTTATAGACAGTTTGGCGCCCGGTCAGGTGTTGTCAGAATTTGATGCCTTTGTATCCTTCAATCAAGCTTTAAATCAACTAGCTGGTAGTCTATCAGCTGAAGAGACAGTCGCAGACCCGGACTCTGAACGTTTTGGAGGTGCCGGCATACAAAAAGTAGTGGTGGCACCGGGGCTATTGCAACTGACCATTTTAATTAAAAACAAGGCCGGGGATTCGGGGTTAATTAATCTACCGCTGGTTATCGATCCATCCGCGCCCGGACGTCGTTTTGTGGCTTAACGGAGCTATATATGGGGCTTACAGTTACCTCTATTGATGAGCTTGACCAAGCTACATTTGACGCTAACCTGCAGCTAGTTAAGTCAATGCTGCAGGCGGCCTACCCGACAGCCGACTTTAAACGCGGCGCGGTCCACGATCTAGTGCTTGTGCTTTCGTCCGCCATGGCGGCAGTGAACCAGGATAATATAGACCGTATTCGCCGGTCCAATAGTTTGCGAGAAATTACAGCCGATCCAACATTGGCGGATGCTGATACCGTCGCCAGGTTAATGTCAAATTATCGTATCACCCCGTCTTCAGGAACCTCTGCTACTGGTACTGTAGCTATCGTACTAACCTCGCTGGTGACTGTAACAATTCCTCTGGGACAGACTTTCACCGACGGCGCCGGCAGAACGTATAAGACACTCTCTGCATTTACAGGACGAACTTCTTCAGTAAACGTGGTAGCAACTACTGATCGCCTAATATCTGCCGTGGGCAACGGTACATTCGTATTTACAGTCTCCGTAACAGACACTGCCGTGGGCACCGCTGGCAACTTGCCGCGGCTGGCTGCGTTAACTGCAACACCGACAATCTCAGGTCTTTCATCGACATATGTAGCAACTGACTTTACCGGCGGCACTGATGCGGAAACAAACGCTCAGCTGCTAGCGCGGCAGCAGAGTAGCTGGACTTCGCGATCGCTAGCTAACCGAACAGGCGTAGATGGGCTAATACGCGCGCAGACAGGATTTGCCAACATACTGGCATCCTCTGTAACCGGCTTTGGTGACGCTGAGCAGCGCCGTAACCACAGTATTCTTCCAGTTACGCTCCCAGGCCGTATAGATGTGTGGGTACGTACGCAAGCGCTATGGCAGTCAGTTAAATTAACTAAAACAGCTACTTTGATTAGTACGGCCGGAGGCCAGGGTAAGTGGCAATTTACGATTACTCGTGACGACGCCCCGGGGTTCTATGAGATTGAGAAAATACTACTCCCGGCCAACGACAACAATACTGCGCTAGCTGGCTACACCATAAACCAGGAAACACGTGGATACGATATTTCGGTAGGAACCACTGATAGCACTATCTTCCTACCAGACATAACTGCAGCTACAGAAGCTGCTTATAGCAGGTATGAAACATCTACAGTGCAATTTACGGATACAGACACTTCGATATCCGGGTTGACTGTAAACGTATCCACTAAAGCTTATAGCGTGTTTGTTAGAGTTTTGCCCGGCGTAACCGCGTTACAAGACGCATTGTCAAACTCCAACAATCGCAGCTTGGCTGGGGATGCGCTCGTACGCGCCCCGGTGCCCTGCTTTGTAACGGCGGCGGTAACAATTACACAATCTTCGGGAACGGCCGCTCTAGTTACTGGTCCGCTAAAACAAGCGGCCGCCGACGCCATTAATAATATTGGCTTCACTGGCAAGGCGGCGGTTGCAGTTGCCACCGCGGCGATACAGGCGTTATTACCCGCAGGTAACACCATTACCACCTCAACTCTGGCCGGACGCGTGCATCGGGCAGATAATACGGATATAAATTTATCGGCTACAAGCACTACGCTAGATGTTGGTACAGACGCTGCTAATTTAGTCACTGCCAACACCGTGGGCTTCTTTTGCCGCGCTAGCGACGTGACAATAACAGTAGCCTAATATCCGGATATTGCTGTGGACAGCCGGCGCTTACCAATGGTAATGTTTCGTACTAGATTTCATGAAGGAGCCGTATATGACAAGGATATTGTATGCCCTGATTGTAGCAGGGATGTTTCTCACTACCGCATTCGGCGCGGACAAAGAGAAAGACAAGGCACCTGCACCGGCGGCAGCTGCCGCCGAATTTAAAGTCGAAGGCCTAGAAATTAGCGCGCCACAGAAGGTGGCGTATGACGAAGGCTTCGTACTAGTAACAGCCAAGTGCACAGGAGATGTACGTTGGATTGTTATTGGCACTCATCCCAAGCTAAAATATCAAGAGAATACGACAACCAAGGAATTAATTGTTAGCGTTCCGCCCACCGAAGCCACTGTCATGATATTTTGCGTCGGCGTTGTTAATGGAAAATTGACGCCTGCCGCACGCACGGAGGTTATTGTGACTCCGCCCGACCCCAGGCCCTCGCCAACACCAGGCCCTACGCCTGAACCTACTCCAACTCCAACACCCGCTAGCGATCAATTACATGTAACTATAGTAGAAGACCCACAAAAACGCACACCCGAGCTGGGTAAGCTGCTAGTATCTACTACGTTACGCAAAGCTCTAGCCGACCTAAACGCTATCCCACGAATTTACAGCGTCAGGGATCCGGCGCTAGAACGTAAGAATTTTTCGCCTGTCTTACAGCAGATTGGTAGCGTCCCCGCTTTAATTATCCAGAACAATGGCGGCAAGGTACTGGTTGCTGTGCCGCTGCCAACTGCCGAGGCGGACATAATCGCGCGAGTAAAGATACTGAGGGGCAATTAATATGAGTGAGATTATCTACAACGACGCCGGAATTCCGGTAATTGAACAAGCGGGCGAATACCGGGCGTTAGCCTGTCTGCCGCCACATCTTAATTGTGCGCTGCCGGCCTGGGCAGATGCTAAAGCGGTCCTGCCGCGCGCTAAGTGGCAAGAGATGAAGATGGACGGCGGCGTCGCAATTAGAGACCAGGGGTCCGAAAGCAGCTGCTTCCCCGCGGGTACTCGTATTCGAATGGCGGACGGCAGCCAAAGACCAATAGAGAAAATTTGTTTGCTGGATCGCGTATTAACAGCCGAAGGCAATATAGGAACTGTAGTTAATTTAACAGTGCGGACTGAACCAAAAGAATTGCTGCGTTTACAGCTGTGGGGGCACCGCCATCTGGCTGCTACAGCGGAACACCCGATACTTACCAAACGAGGATATGTTGCGGTAAGAGATCTTCAAGAAAACGATACCGTAGCGCTACCGAAATTTTTACCGTGTACAAATAATATTTTACAAACAGGAGATCACGTTGTATTACATAGGAGTCTAGTACGTAAGCGAAAGGCCAAGAAATTCGCCGGGGTTTGCGGCCGTGCTGCTAAAACTCACATAATTATACACATACCTGACATTATACATTTAACTAAGGGCGCTGGGCGAATTTTTGGATTATTTCTTGCCGAAGGCTGTACGAGCGGTTCAAGTGTACTTTGGACTTTTAATATTACAGAGGAACATACGCTCGTAGCAGAGCTGGTTGAACTTTTACGCGAAGAGTGGGGCTTGGAAGCCAGTGTACAGCGGCGTCCCAATAACTCAATTAACGTAATAATTTTCGGCAAAACGTGGGCTTTGCTATTCGAGGCGCTGTGCTCCAACGGTGCCGGGAATAAAAAATTACATCCAGACATAACATCCGGGCCCGCCGACTTTATGGCCGCAATACTACAAGGTTGGTTGGACGGAGATGGCTTCACTAGGCGTAACACTACCAACGGTGTAAGCATATCCCACGACTTAACATTATCGATGTTTGACATAGCCAACGCGACTGGAAAACAACCGACCATTCGTTATTCGCAACAAAGACCAAGCCACGGTGTAAAGTACAGGCAACCGCGCTGGGATTTAGATTATGTTACGTGTGCATCGGAATGTAATCGTTATGCTACACAGGATACTAAACATGTTTGGCGGAAAGTACATAAAATAGAGGCAGTTAAATTTTCTGGTCCAGTGTATAATTTTGAGGTTGCTGGAGATAATAGTTATGTAGCAGAAAGTATCGGTGTCCATAACTGCACAGGTCAGGCTTCGGCTTCTGCAGCCGCCAAAGCACGCGTTATTTCCGGGCAGCCTCTGGAAGACCTGTCCGCACACTTTGTTTACGGCCTGATCAACGGCGGCCGCGACGAAGGCGCCGTTATCTCAGACGCCCTGGTTGCCCTCAAGACCTATGGGATTGCCCCCGAACGAGTTATGCCGCGCGGCGCAATGTTTCGAAATCAGTTCCCCAAGGAGGCATTTGTAGAAGCAAAGAAGAATGTCATTGCCGAGGCCTATAAACTGAATAGCTTTGATGAATTGTGTACAGCGCTTACACTCGGATTTCTTGTAGTGTCCGGTATTCTAGTCGATCGTGACTTCGGTGATCTTGATGGCGAGGGTATTGCCCCCGTGGCCAAAATGCCCATTGGCGGACATGCGCTAGCACAAGACGAACTACACTACTCAGCCAGGCGACAAGAATGGTGCCCCGGTGGGCCTAATTCGTGGGGAACACGCTTCGGAATGAACGGGCGCTATCGCCTAGTGGAAGCACACTGGCAACGGCGTATGCCGTTTGACGCGTTTGCAATTCAATTAGCGGCAGACAATCCTGATGAGGATCATACCGATCCTCCAGTAGTCTCTTAATTAAGGAAGTGCAGCCATGGAAGAAACGACTCGTATGGAAGACATGATTTATCGCGCGTCGACAGCTGGATTTAATCTCGATATAGCGCGAGACTTTGTCAAAGAACACGGCACAGAGGTATTGCAGCTGGTACTAGATCTACTGGATCGCGGCTACAGTAAGGAATGGCTACTTAGTGCCGCCAAGATGTTTGAACCCTACCTGTTTAAACTGCTGCTATTACTGCTGCATGGCGGAACAGACCCGGAAATTAAGTACGCCGTTGGTCGCGGCGATCATCCTATTATTGCCCAACTAATCCGTAAGATGATTGAGCACTCTCCAGAGATTATGAATGCGCTACTTAAGATTCTGCCGCAAATCCTTGCTTCCCGCTAGTAGAAAGGACGTCCTATGCGGCTAGTTATTGCCGCCTGTGTCTGGCTGATCTATATTGCCCCGGCAATTGCGCAACCCGTAATTGCCGGGGCCATTGAATCGCCGTATACGAGCGTACAACGCGCGGCTGCAGATTCCGCAGCCGTGCCGTTAGCCGTACAACCATACACACGATATTTGTCGCTGTACCACATTCCTAGTGCTACCGAACGCCGTCGTCTTGCAGCAGTAGTGTCTTTCGTTGCTAATTCTCTTAGTCGAGAGCGTAGCCTTAAAATACCGGTAGCTTTGCCAAAAGAAGACAATCCGTGGCTATTGCGGATAGACTGTCGCGATTACACGTGGTCAGCTAAAAGCTGGGACGACCTAGCTGAAAAGGGAAGCGGGCCCACGCCGCGCGGCGATCCGTATTTTCATACAGCGGTTACGCAAGACGAGATTGAGTACGAAGAAAAACAAGTTGTTGTCGGCTACGACAACTTTAGACGTCCGCAGTACGAAGTTCAACAGGTTGAATCTGGACGACGCCGGGTAAAAACAGTGGCCTCTGCGCCATGGGTGGCCCTAGATGGTGGTAAAGCGATAAGCTCGCTTATTACAGCCACCAGAACTAAAAATCCTATTTTACGAGCTGACTGGTTTATAGTTTATGCTACTTGGGCGCCGCGGTACTACGACTTTCTCGGCCTCGGCAAAACAGAAGCAGACTTCGACATACTAGCGCTAGCTGAACCTACGAAGGGTAAGAAACAAGAAATCAGAGGCGCGGTAACGCTTTCAGATGTAGCTAGCCACAACCGCTTCCTGCTACGCGAGCCTACGCTGTCCGGCGTTGTTGGGGGTTCTAAATGGACATCTTATGACTTCCTAGACTCGGTCGACGAGAAAGACGTCTTACTAAACCTATTTAATGATAAGCCTGACGCCAAGGAAATTATCGCTACTTTACGTAATGGTTTATCTGCTTACTTCGTAGTTAACGCGGAGGGCAAGCGACTTGATGTAGCGGATCCTAATATAGCGCAAGACTACGTAACACCATTAAAGGATAAGCAAATCTGGGTCGCACGTAATTGCATGATGTGCCATGCCGCGGTTAAAGGATTTAGGCCTATTAGAGATAGTATCCGTGAGATGAGCCGAGATAAGCTGGCCCTGCTTATTGCTGATGAGAAGCTGTACAGGCGTGTTACTGATCAAATTAGCGTAGATATAGCAGAAGTGGTGGCATACGACCAAGCATTCTACGCCAAAGCCGTCATGGCCGCTTGCGGGCTAACTCCTGCTGAGCTTAGCGCGGCAATGAGTGAATATACTCACCAACATTTAGATGTCTCACTGACCACGGTTACTATAGCGCAAGAAGCCGGCTGTGATGTAAAAACAATAGATGAGGCCCTGCGTAAGGGCGTAAACCTGGATCCGCGCCTTGTGGGGCGCTTGCAGCAACCTCCTCAGTTAGTACGTCGTGATCAGTGGGAGCGCTCGGCATTCCCTAATTTAATGATTTACTTGCTTGGTCAAAGTAAAGGTAAATGAACATGCGTTACTTATTTATTGCCGCGCTAGCCTGTATTTGCCTGTGCTGCCCGGACAACAGCAATGCGGGCGTGTGCCGATCTAACGTCGTACATAACCAGGTAGTGGCAGTCGCGGATGTAGTAGTTCCGGTCGCTGTGCCTATCCTTGTTCCAGCGTATCAATTTTCGTATCTGCCTGCGCTGCAACCAGCAGCCGTCGCTACTGCAGCGCCTGTAGAAACAGAAACTAGCCGCATTGACCAGCTAATACGCGAGCGCCTAGAGGCAATTATCAGAGAGCAAACAGATGGTGACGGCCCGCCGGCTGTAGTAGAGGCGCTGCCATCTCTGTCTATTCAGTCGCCTGAAACCTTTACGGCCATTTCCGTGCTGCGTAATCGCTGCAGTACGTGTCACACAGGAGCCGGCAAAGGCGGGGTCTCTTTGTTTAACGTAGCCGGGGCGTATGCGCCTAACATTACAGTAGATAAGATCCTAGACACTAGCCGTACGGCGCAAATGCCGCCAGCTGCCAAGGGCGATACGCATTCCGTATATGCGGTTTCCATGCGTGAACTTGCTATCTTGTCTCAACTGTCCACAAGACGGTAAGATAAATGTGTAGAGTATTGGTCGAATATTCAGAGGAGACGATGTCATGAAGAGGTTTGTTGCAGTTCTTCTGGTCCTGGCTTGCGCAGCAGCGCCCGCCCTGGCCTGTAATCGTGGTGTTGTGTTTTCGAGCGTTGGCGTAGTGGCAGTCCCGAACGTTTCTTTTGCGGCTGTAGCTGTTCCAACATTTGTGCCTACGGTATCCGTGGCTGCTCCTGTGGTCTTTAGTGCGCCGCCTGCGGTTGTGGCGGCACCATTTGTCGTATCTACTCCGGCGGTCGTGGGTTTCCCGTTTACATCTACGTTTTTCTCCAGCCGTTCTAGCTTCGGTGTATTTGGGTCGTCCGCGGTCGTAGTGCGATCTGGTGCTGTAGTGGTCGGTGTGCGCCCGCGCATCGTTCGTGAACGAACAATCATTCGGCAGGGCTTGTTCGGGGCAACGCGTATCGATCGTGTTCGTATCGGTCGCTAAGTAATATCCGGATATTATCTTGTGGCGTGCGCTGCGGTGTTCACGGGCCCGCCGCGCACGCCCTTTTAATTGGTGCGGAATGGCAACGGATATAACCGACTTGACGGCACAACTCGTACTGCCGCAGCAGCTATTAGATATAATTGGCACATTCTGGTCGGGGCTGTACGAGGGCGCCGATGTAATTGCTACATATGCACAGGCTCGAGGAGAAGCAGAGTATCAAACACGCAATAACTTGCAAGAATGTAATCAGCTGACAGGATTGACAGGAGCCCCGCTATATCAGCGTATTCGTTGGCAGCCACTAACAATTAAACAGTCTGAGTTACTAGTAGATGAGCGCCTTACATACCAGGCTAGCGACGGCCTGGGTGCGTCTGCCAGCACCACGCTCAATAACCATGTATTCGATTACGCTCTGCCGGCAGATATGACGCTGGCGCCGTTAATTGTCAATAACGCTGTGGCACCTACGCTGGTGTGGGCTACGGATGTCGATTACATGATTGATACCGGTGGCGGCCGTATCCGCTTCCTTAGCAACCCATTTGCCGATTCGCGGCTTGATCAGGAGCTGTTTTATAACGCGGCCGGCGGGATTGTTGACCGAGAGTTGACTCTGTGGTTCTTTGCTGCTGACTTTGATCGTAGCTACCTGCTTAAACAGTTTGGCTACATCTTAGGCGTAGAACTGGCTACCTCAGAGCAATACAAGGATCTTTTAAACGCGCTGTGGGATGCTCTGCTAGTAGGAACATGCCGTCTACAACTAGACCGTGCACTAGCCTCGTTCTGCGATGCTCCGATAGTGTTGACGGCGACCGAAACAGTAATCGACGTAACTACAGAGACGGATCGTAAGCTAGTTATTACTGATAAGAATGTTTATGTCTGTGGCAGCGCAGCGAACGTAATAGTCAGCGTCGGCCAGGTTCTTAGCCAGGGGGCGCAAATAACCGACGCCGTTAAGATAATAGACCTAGGCGCTGGAACACCGTCCGCAGGTACATTAGCTAGCCTGACATTGCCGGTTACACAACTAAATGGCGGCTATGTTGGCGGATTGACTTTCACAAACGCCGATGTTGCGCTGCAGGTATCGACTGTCGCTAGTCGAACGAAGGTACAATTCTCGTTAGGAGGCGTCGCTGGCGATGAGACTTTGTTTTGGGATACCGTACATACGAACGGTACAGCAGCTGGCGCTAGAACCCTGGCGCAGCTACTAGACCTGCGTGCACCAGCACAACAAGTCGGCGACCCGGACGTCAATAGCCTTCCGTCTGTTATTAATCCACTCAACTTCCTAGTTTCTAACGTATTGCGTAACGCGGCTATCGTCATTAAGTTTAAATCAACCTCATTCGGTACCAGTGCTCTCGATCAGACGCTACGAACAACCCTGCTGCGGTTAATCGTTCCTCCGCAATACGGCGTATACGAGATAGACCTGTAAACAGTCGTCGCCTTAAGGCGGCGGTATCTTGGCGATAAGTGTTATGAGCGATGATATTACCACAGATCCGTTGTCGTCATTATCGGCCGACCCGCTGCTTGGTGCCATACCGTGCCCGTGTCTTCCAGCCCTTACTGACGGAAGTATAGCTGGAGCTTCGACATATCCTACGTGCGCGGCACCATCGGCCGCCAGCGCGGCGTTCGTAGAAATTAGTGTAGTAACTAATGTTTGCCCGATATTTGATGATGCTAATAGCTATATCGTGGCGGGCACCCCTGCTGGAGGAGACCTTGGCGGCACTTACCCAGATCCCACGGTGTCAAGTTTAACGTTTACCGATCCTTCCCCGGTGCCTCTAGGCGCTGCGCCTACGGGTACTCAAGTCCTTGGGTTATCTGGAGGAACTATTACAGGCGTAGTTGCCATATTAGCCGGCGACACTATTGATGGGGGGACGTGGTAATGGCTAATCCCCTTAGATTTAAACGAGGTACATTCGCGGGACTGCCAGTGTTGGCGGACGGCGAGCCGGGGGTTACCTCGGATACGTTCCAATTTTTTATTGGTTACGGCGGGATCAACCATGAAATTGGCGGCGCTTCTTATACTGATGAACAAGCACAAGATGCCGTAGGCACGATACTAGTAGATAGTGCAACGATCGATTTTACGTACCTGGACGCCGTACCTAGTATTTCAGCAATCATCATCGCTAACAGTATTACAGATAGCCACATTGCCGCGGCAAACAATGACGGGCTAGCAGCGGTACCTTCTATACGTACACTAGGCACGGGATCCACGCAAGCTTGCGCTGGAAATGACGCCAGGTTATCTGACGCACGTACGCCCACAGGCGCCGCTGGTGGAGATTTGAGCGGCACATATCCGAATCCTACTGTTAACGTCGATACGGCTAATAATGTTCTTGCTAACATGATCTTTGGCTTTTAACGACACGGAGGTCGAATGGCTACTTATTCGCGCGTTTTACTTTCTGGAAGCACTAACGGTAAACCAATTCCTGTAGCAGCTACTGCCACACCCGGGACACAAATTCATGCCGCGGTAGCCGGCACCACAGGCTTTGATGAAATATATTTGTGGGTATCCAACGTTACCGGAACTGCGGCAACGTTGGTAATTGAATTTGGCGGTGTCACGGACCCGGGCGATCATCTTTGTAAAACTACGTCGATACCGCCCAACAGCCCGCCGATACCTATCGCTACCGGGCAGGTTCTAAATAATTCTTTGAATGTTAAGGCGTTTAGCGGTACAGCCAGCGCTCTAAATATTATTGGATTTTGTAACAGAATTTCGTAGTTGGTTTTATATACAGGCACAGTAGTTACCTGTGCGAGCTGAGTTAGCTAATTTAAATATGACGCCAAGTTCGTCGCTTAATAATGTCTTTAATAGTTGGTTTGGAAATATTAAATTGCGAAGAAAGTTTACGATAACTTAAATTGCCGGAGGCGTATAGTTTGCGTATATTCACAACCTCATGGTTAGTCAACTTAGCCAGCGGGCTATTTTCGCCGTCACGCGCATGACCTAGAACTCTAATGTCATGCTGTGAATTTTCTTTGCAGGTTACCCATTCCAGGTTAGACGCATGATTATTAGTTTTATTGCCGTCTATATGATTTACAACCACCCTATTTTTTAACGGGGTAGGCAGGAATGTTTCAGCAACAAGCCTATGCACAGATACATGGCGCTGATGACTATTATTACACAAACATACTTGTAAATATCCGTTTATTTTTAGTTGTTGTTTTAGTGGCCGCCCGGGCCAGCTTCCGTTTTTGAAACGAGTGCTCCTTACTCTACCATAAGTACTAACTTCGTAAGAATTCTCATAATTAACTATAGGACACCATACTTCGTGCATAAGTGCGGCTCCAAGACAATGTAGATTATTAAGTAATTTAGCCTGCAGCCAACTAATAGTCAACAAGGCCCGGCCAATAACAATGCCATCCTCCTCCTCAGGCGGCGGCGGAGGTCTCTCGGGACACAGCCTGGAGATCTCCAATTTACACCTACCAATAGGCGCCGCTTTACTGGGCTACTCGTCTGTCGCCAGCCCTGGCGGCTGCTGCGGCGGTACGTCGTCGTCATCGTCAGCTGGAGGCATGTCACAGCTCGTCACTGGCTATCTTGTAGAAATAACCACTTTTAGATTCCCGGCCGGTACAACGTTGTCTGGCGCGGCGTGTAATCTCAATCCTACTAATTGCTTTAGCCTATCGAGCTCGTCAGTAAGCTCCGTATCGGCGAGCTCCGTATCGGCGAGCTCTGTGTCGTCGTCTTCTGCTGCTGGATCGCCGTCGTCCAGTAGTTCAACGGATCCGCTAGGACCATGTGCACCATATAACATCGCATACTGGACTATGACCGACGGCACGGGCGCCGACCAAATAGACTATACTTATAATCCGATAGATCAGACGCTCTTCGCACCACAGCAAAGTCCTGGTCCCCTCTATCCTTCAACGTTAGACACTATCGACGGCGCCTCTGGTACGCGTTTCGATTACACGCCGCCGCCAGATAATTCATTTACGCACCCGTTTACGCGTCCGTTAAATTCAGAGTGGGAGCTAAGCCCCGGCCCGCTCACAAGTCATGCGCTATCTATCGTTGCCTGGTTCCGTTGCGACTCAAGGGCGTTTTTAACGTCATCCACGTTTGGTATTTTGTCCGCCCCGGGCGCATATGACTTACGTGTCGACACAGTATCGCAAAAATTAAAGTTTACTATTGATCCCGGCATAGCCTTAGAATTCCCCGCAACTGTTGCGGCCGACAGCTGGCATTTAGCCGTAGCTGTCATAAACCAAGATCATACAGTTATTAAGCTAAGCCTGGATGGCGCTCCCTTTATCTCAACAGGAATATTTGGTGTAGGTAGCCCAGTCAGCGCTATAGCCGTCGGCGAGCTAGTCAGCGGTGGAACAGTGCCGTTTGAACAGAGTTGGTGGCTGACCAACATACGTACAACTAAGTGTGACGAACTAACCGATGATATGGTATTAAGCATGTATTGGGGCGGACCATAATGCCCGTAATAGGAATTACTACGGAATACGCTACTCTTAGCATACCGGCGCTTGCCGCGGCGCAGCTGGTTAGTTGCACAACTAATCCTACTAACTGTTGTCCGTCATCTAGCGCATCAAGCACTAGTAGCAGCTCGTCAGGCGCTACCGAGTCAATAAGCGACGCCTGCACTAACTGTATAGTTATGCCGGCCGTCTGGTTACTTGAGACTAGCAATGATTTTACAAGCGCTGGCTGTATAGCGTGCTCCGGGCTTAACAACCAAGTGGTAACAGATAGAGAATTATTGTACACCCCAGGCGACCCGTACCCTAGCTGGCGCGGGCCGCACTTTAGTCAAGTATGCGCTGTCGGAGCCGAGCAGGGCTCGGTATTTTGGCACTTTTTCTGCCAGGCCGGTGTCGGATGGCGGCTGGCGCTAGAAAACGACATAATAGCAATTCTAATATTCGATCCCGTTCTGGATATAAACATAAATTGTAATGACGCTAATCTGTTCTCTAATCCGACATGGAACTTTGGTACTTGCTCGTCCACCGGCCCGGCTGTGATATACCCCGGGTGATAACACGTGGATACAGCCACACAAGCACTGGTACTAGAAAACAAGTTATCGCCAGGCGATGTCCTCGTGATGACTGCGGCTATCGAAAGTCTTCATCGAGCTATACCTAATAAGTTTAAAATCAGCGTAGATGTATCCGTACCAGCAATCTTTGAACACAACCCGTTAATAACACCCAGGCCAGACGGCACCGCGCGAATAATCCGTATGAATTATCCGGCTATTCATCAGAGCGACCAGCGCCCGCTGCATTTTATGCAGGCTTATTGTGAGTTTCTAAGCGAGCAGTTAAGTGAAAGCATACCGCTTAAGGTTAATAGGCCTTATGTATATTTATCGCAACAAGAAAAAGCGTGGAAAGGCCGCATACAGGAAATTGTAGGCAAGAAAGTACCATACTGGATTATAAATGCCGGTTACAAAAAAGACTTTACGGCTAAGTGGTACCCACATTACCAAGAAGTAGTCAACAATCTTGCAGGAAAGGTGCTGTTTGTGCAGATTGGAGAGACCGGTCACACGCATGCGCCTTTAACTGGTGTGATAAACCAAATAGGAAAAACCACGCCGCGGGAGCTAATTCGATTAGCGTATCATGCGGAGGGCGGCCTGGGCCCCAGTACATTTCTGCAACACCTGTGCGCGGCATTTGAAAAACCCTACGTGTGCCTGCTAGGGGGCAGGGAGCCGGTGCCGTGGGTGCAGTACCCCAAGCAGACTACACTACATACGGTAGGTGCCTTAAAGTGTTGTTTTAATAAGGCCTGCTGGAAGTCACGTACGGTTAAACTTAATGATGGCGAAGCACACGACAACAGCCTGTGCGATCAACCGGCGGCTGTCGGCCTAAATGACTGGGCACCTCGCTGCCTTACCATGATCACACCAGATGAAGTTGCCGCAGCTGTGGATAAGTACAGCAATAAGGATCGATAACCATGACCTGGCATCATTCACACAACGTTATTCAAAAATACCAAAAGCTGGCTAGCGACTTTATTGCCAATACAGACCCATATCCAACACAGCTATTTAACGGTCGCGGTATAGTGATTTGTGGCGGCGGCGCCCGTTTATTCACTAATGCCTGGGTCTGTATCAACATGCTGCGGCACTTTAAGTGTAGCCTGCCAATCCAGCTGTGGTATCTGGACGAATGTGAGATGGATCCCGCTACGATCGCAGTGGTCAAAGAACTAGACGTAGAGTGTGTAAATGCACAGCAGATCGCTAAAACTTATCCGATGAAGAATCTCAACGGCTGGGAGTTGAAGGCGTTCGCGTTGCTATACTCACGATTTAATGAAGTACTACTATTAGACGCGGACAATATCCCAACCGCCGATCCGTCGTATTTGTTCGATACGCAGGAATACAAAACGAATGGCGCCATATTCTGGCCTGACTATGGGCGTCTGGGCGTAGAGCGGCCCATCTGGCAAATATGCGAAGTACCCTACCGCGATGAGCCGGAGATAGAGAGCGGGCAAGTAATTGCAGACAAGCAGCGCTGCTGGAAGGCGCTATCGTTAGCCAGGCATTACAATGAACACTCGGATTTCTATTACCGGTATATCCATGGCGATAAGTGCACATTCCAGTTAGCTTTTCATAGGCTAGATACTCCATACTCAATACCGCCATACCCAATTTATTCTCTTGATTCGACAATGTGTCAGCGTGACTTCAAGGGGTACCGGATTTTTCAACACAGGAATATGGATAAGTGGAACTACTCCGGAGCCAATAAACACATTTTCGATTTTTGGCACGAGCCGCTATGCAGAGATTTTATTAAACAACTACGAGAGAACTGGTGCGGTCGTATTTGGTGGTCGGCGGAACCCGACAAGCCATCTTACGAGCTCGTCAAAGACTGTCGTTTTAAATACACGCGCGTGGGCCACGATAACAGAGATATGACGTTAAATAGTGACCGTACCGTTGGAGAGGGCGCCGCGGCATGTGAGCGCGCGTGGAATACAGCCACTATAGCGGGGCAACCCTTCTTGATACTGCTGGGGGACAACGAACCGACTTGTAAACTAACACACGTTAATACAGAAACATGGGCCGGGCGTTGGTTTAGGCACGAAAGAATGCCCATAGAGATGAGACATATCAGATGACTAAAGCAGGATTAGTATTGGCGAATGGCTTCTGGGTGCGCGCTAATAACCGCAGTCAGGATATCGGTATAATCAATGAAGTATACCACGCTGATGCGTATAAGACTTATTTGCTGTTTCCGCGGCGGCGGTCTAATGAATTGATTATTGATATAGGCGCCCATATTGGCTCATTTGCTAGACTGTGGCACGATAAAGATCCTACAGCGCGGATCGTATGCGTTGAGGCGTGTCCTGAGAATTTAGACGCATTACACGCAAATGTGGACAGCTTCGCTGAAGTAATACGTGCGGCGTGCACTTACGAGGAGGGTGAGCTGGGGCTGTTAAATTCGGTTAGCCCTAACTGTTTAAATACAGGCGGATCGACCGTCGTCCCAATAACAGATTTAAAAGAAGGCCACAAGGATGCTCAGTACTGGCATGACTGTCGTAGTATGCCCAAAGTAACGCTAGAAGATATAATGCATAAAGAAGGCAGAGAACAAATAGACTGCATTAAACTGGACTGCGAAGGGAGTGAGTACTCGATACTGGGTAAAACAACCTTGCGAAATAAGATTAAATTCATACTGGGAGAATACCACGGGTATGATAGATGGGAGGAGTTTAGACACAAGTATTTCCCGACACCGGGCTACGCGTATGGTCACATGAGCCGTTGCGGAGACCTGGGTAATTTCCATATTCGAAATGACGCTATTAATTAAACCGAGGCGCGGTTATGCACTTTAATCCATTTACACTGCTGGGAGGGGCGCTAACAGGTACTTTGCCTAATCCCGGCATCGTAGAGGATCAGGCCGGGTTAGCGATTGCCGCGCAAGTATTCGGAAGACGTGGAATACGCCCAGATGATGTTGTCGCTGGAACCGGCATAACTATAACGCGATCGTTAGGTAGCATTACGATCGAATCTACCGCAACCACTAGCGGCGACTCCGATCAAATAGTGTTGCCGGTGACTGCGTTTGGTACGCGTATTCATCCTCTTCTTGGCCTGGCTGGCGGAGACCTTAGCGGCACTTATCCTAATCCTACAATAGTGCCGGAGAACGCTAATTTAACTAATGCGCATAGATCTTTTATACCGCAAGCTCCGGCCGTCCCGTATTTTGGAAGTGGCGCGGCGGGCCCGACAGGTAGTACGACTACAGCGCCAGTCGTCACAGTTGATAGTCAAGGGCGCGTAGTCTCATTAACGCCTGCTACCATCAGTGGCACATCTCCGGGAGGAGCGGCTGGCGGTGATTTAAGTGGTACCTACCCAAATCCAACAGTAGTGCCCGAAAACGCCAGCCTGGCGTTAGCACAACGAGTATTTTCGCCACAGTCCCAGATAGTGTCTTCCTACATCGGTTCTGGTGCCCAGGGACCAATAGGCGACGGCACACATGTTGCAGCTGTAACTACAGATGATCAGGGACGCATAGTTACACTGACGTCCGTGTTGATTACTGGCGCGGCACCATCTGGCGCGGCCGGTGGTGACCTTAGCGGTACATACCCCAATCCTACAGTTGTGCCTGAAAACGCCAGTTTATCTAACGCGCAACGCGCATTCTTGCCCAAATCCTCGGCAGACATTGTTGCTTATTTTGGCGGTGGCGCGCAGGGGCCGGTAGGCGACAGCACACATGTCGCGGCAGTAACTATAGATAGTCAAGGACGAATAGTTACGTTAACATCTGTTGCAATAGCTGCCAGCGCGGCATCGGCAGTGGATAACTGGGTTTCTGCTCACATATACGCATAGAGGAAATCATGGCTGCAAATACGACACCAATCTTCGTTCTGTCCAGCGCGCTAAGCTACTGCCAGGTTACTACTGCTAACACTAATCGTGATGGTGCTACTGGTGCCTATGTGTCTCTTATTACTGGCGGCACCAACGGTACAATTATCGACATGGTTAGAGTAGTAGCTACAGGAACTACAACCGCTGGTGTGGTAAGATTATTTGTTAGTACTGACAGCGGTTCAACTAAACGACTACTAGCGGAAATCCTGGTGCCAGCCATAACACCAGGCACTACGGTGACTGTATTCACCTACGACTGGATTCCTACTAGGCCGTTAGTTTTAACAGATGCCACGGATAGTGTCTGGGGCAGCACGCATGTCAGTGAAACCTTCAATCTGTTTGCCTTCGGAGGAAATTACTAATGGGTTGGGGAGATGGCTTTAAATCCTTTGGACAAGCCGCCTTAACCCCGGGGGCCGTTCTGTCAGGCACTGCCGACAAGATCCCCCGGCCCAACCAAGGTCTAAAAGGATTCAGCTACATAGTTACAGGTAACATTGGTGGTGCGGCGGCGTATGGATTTGATTTGAGTCAATTTCCATCTGTTGTGCTGACTTGCGATGGGCAAAGGTGGTGGCCGCCGCAACTACGGCAGGCCTGCCGGTTCGCCACGGCTAAAGCCTTAGCGGCTAACACCTATAGCTCGGCGGCACAAACCAAAACCGCTAGCGCCAACGGCGCCCTGGCCATTGACACTGGCCGAAGCCCAATTGTTGGCGACAGAATACTAGTTAAAGACGAAGCCACCGCTACAGAAAATGGTATTTACGTTGTCAAGCAAACTGGTGATGGCTCTAATCCGTTTATATTGCAAAGAGATTACGATTTTAATGAGACGTACCAGCTAACGCCAATGTACGTTCCTGTTTCGTTCGGTGATGTTAATGGGGACACGCTTTGGCATATGACCGGCAGTATATTACCAGCCAGCCTGGATACGACTACTCCGGTTTTTAGGCAAGTCAATCACGATCTCACAGTCGATCATTGCAATATACGGCTGACTCTAGCGGCGTCCGACCCGGCTTATCGGCCCTCCGTCAAATTAACGCCGTCCTCTACGGACACCGGTACAGATATTATTACTTTTGCCGCGGCGCATGGCTGGGCCACGGGGACTATTGTGACGCCGGGCGCTACCGGTGGCGGCTTAACACAGGATACCTTGTACTATGCCAGGAACAGATCGAGCACCACCATCTCCCTGCACACTACCGCTGCAGGAGCCATCGCCGATACCGGCGCTGTCAATCTTACGGCCTCGATCACGACCTATCTGGACCCGTCTGGAATTCAGCACAGCACCCTAGTTGCCACGCCCTGCCGCGGCAACAACGTGTCGCTTTTCGATGGCACGTCGTGGCAGCCGCACAAACTGCTGGCAGATGTAACGATTGATCTGTCCGGCCTGGGTCTTTCAAGTGCTACGCTATACTACGTATATATTTATTCCAGTAACGGTACCCTGACACTTGATGTGTCCACGACGGCATATGTGGTCCAGAACGGCGTCCGTGTCAAAAACGGTGTGACGACAAGGCGATTTATTGGCTGGATTTACACCGTCTCGACGACAATGACAGAAGACTCTTTAATAAACCGTTATGTAATCAATTACTATAACAGGATTGATTCTCCTTTATTCACCTGTCCGGCCTACAACGATAACAATAGTCCCACGACTTATACCACGACAAGCACTACTTATGTAGAATGTAATGCGGGCACTAATAATAAATTGAATTTCATTAGTAATAGCGAAGACAGTATCAGTTATCTTTTCCAGGCTTTTGGTTACAACGCTACGGTAACTACCGCGTTTAATGGTGTATCTGCTGATACTACAGCTAACCTGTTGGTAGGAGCAGTCCAGTATCAAGCCTCATCCAACCAAGCCGTAGAACTGATAAGCGGAGATCCAGCAAAAATGTTTGCGGAAGGTAAGCATACGCTTTATATGATGTTTAGGACAGGTGCCGGAACGCTAAGTTTCCAGCCGGATTTTAGTCGCGGATCAGTTGGCTCGACTTACGACCCATTTACAACTTATATGTCAGCAATGGTGAAAGCATAAGTGATGAAGGCATGAAAACTTATTTAATTGATAAACGATTCAACCCCGACACCTTGGGCAAAGCCCTCTTGTCTGTCGGAATCGGCGTTGTGACATTTCGCTGTAACGGCGGTAGCCCGGGATTTACAGCCGCTGGCGAAGTAGTCACAGACGATTCAGCTGACGACGCCGTAGTGCAATCAATTATCGCCAACCACGATGGTACGCCGACACTCGGCGACAAACTCGACGGCGTGTCGATTCCTGTTAAACTCCTGGCTGCTCACAACGCCATTTTGGCAGCACGGCTTGATAACGCACAACCGCCAACATGGGCAGTACAGCTGGTGCGCGATGCGCAGGCTCGCATCCAGGCGGTTGGAGGATAGTGTTATGCCGTACGACCCATCTCGCTGGACAGAGGTTACTCGCTGGGGAATAGCTCGTGATAATCCGCGGCAGTTTAACCCGATCAGATTCAGCCAAGGCGTAACTCCAATTCCAGCTGGCTGGAAGACTAATCTTGCCGGTGTTTGGAATGTAATCGATTGTTCAGATTTCTTACCATCCGACGCTAAGGTAGCGTGGCTCACGCTCTGGCTGGTGCATACACATGGAACCAAGCTTGAAATCGGTGATATGTTTGTTGGCGTGCGTAGACACGGATTTACCGGCTCGATTTTTGATCCGGCCCGCGGCGTTTTTTACGACATGCATACACAATTGTGCTGCACGAACGAGGGCGGGGGCGTGCGGACGACTGACGAGATTTGTGTAAGCCTGTCGCCTGATTTAAAATTCGATCTATTATATTGGCCGAATTCGATTCAGGGGCCGGGGATTTTTTGGCCGACATATTGTGCATACGCCGTGAACGGGTGCGTGTTCGGGTGGGGCGCGTGACGTGTTTGGATTGTCGGAGTAGCCTGTGGCTTCTGAGCGTATACTTCTGCAAGTCCCCATGGCCGCAGGAGATACCGTAGCGGTTACGGCGTTAGTGCGCGATCTTCATCGTCAATATCCGGATATTGAGGTGGGGTTAGAGGCAACAGGTGGTGGGGAAATAGCAAAGTATAATCCCTATTTAATTCACCTCGGCCCAGGCGACGCAGTAAGAAAAATTCGATTAAATTACCGTACTGACATAGATGACGTGTTTAAAAACGGAGCGCGTCTTCATTTTCTAGATTCGTTTCATCGAGACCTAACGCGGCAGACAGGTATAAAAGTCACATTAACTGACCCGTATCCTGATTTACATCTATCTCAAAGCGAACAGCACTCCAGTTATTACCAAGAGCCTTACTGGGTCGTAGTTGCTGGCGGTAAGCCCGACGCCGCAACTAAAATTTGGTCAAAGGCAGGATTTCAGTCTGTAATTGATTACACACATACCCGCGGCACTAACTGGGTACAAGCAGGCTGCCGCGGCGATGCTAGATTTCAGCATACACATCATAAATTACTCAATGTAGTCGATCGCACCGGCCAAACTACGCTACGTGAATTAATACGCCTCATATACCATGCAGAAGGCGTATTATGTGGCGTTAGCCTGCCCATGCTGATTGCCGCGGCATTTTCTAAGCCGTGTGTAGTGGTGGCAGGCGGCAGAGAATCATGGTGGTGGACCGCCTTTACCAGAGACAACACAGCGCTACCTAATGCCGCGCACCTAATAACGCCTCATCATTTCTTTCATACAATAGGGCAACTCGACTGCTGTCAAACTGGCGGCTGCTGGAGTTGTTCTGTTGTCCCACCTCACAACGACAGTACATTTCCAGACGGCTTTCTTTGCCGTCGTCCGCTGCAACTTCTTGATGGCAGCCACCTTCCAGAATGCCTATCAAAAATAGATCCAATTCTAGTAGCCGCAGCAGTCCTATCTCGCTAGAATCATCCTAAATTTGTAAGTAAATCCTGGCATAATTCCTTGTTCTAGATTTTGTGTTTGAACGTAGGATAAGTAGAGAATGAAAGGTGGTAAGTATGAGCCGTCTGAAAGACTTCATTACGAGGTGCGTGGCGCAGGGCGTACCGTCCATGATCTGGGGCCCTCCAGGAACTGGCAAGACCAAGCAGGTCGAGTCCCTCTTCAAGAGCCACAACGTTCCGCAGCACACGCTGCTGGCGTCCATCTCCGAACAAACCGACGTCAACGGGTTCCCGGTTCAGTCGCGCACGACCATGGTTATCGAAGAAACGGACGGCACCAAACGAGAACTGCCGTTTATCGTGTTTGCGCCGCGCGATTTCATCGTACAGATCTACAAGAAGGGCGGCGCGATCTTTTTCGACGAGTTGCCGAATTCCCGTCCCTCTGTCCAGGCCGCCTGTTTGCGCGCCATCCATCAGCTGTGTTTCGGCGATTTGCAGCTGGACCCGAAGCGCGTGGCCGTGGTTGCCGCCGGCAATCCGGTTGAGATGGGCGCGGACAGTCAGGACCTCACGCCGCCGATGGCCAACCGTTTCCGGCATTATCACCACCCAGAGGGAGGGGACTCTGGCCTGCATGCTTTTGCGATCGAGTGGGCCGAGGGCTTCACCACCTACTGGGGCGATCCGCCCAGCGTTGGTTTCGATTTGATGCCTTCGACCGTTGTCCCCGAAAACCACTGGGCTCGCGCCCGCGCCATGGTTTCCGGCTTCATACACCACAAGCCGAACATGCTGCTCCAGTTTCCAAAGGAGCAAGCGAAGCAAGGCAACGCGTGGCCTTCGTGTCGAACTTGGGAAAATGCCAGTCGCGCCGTGGGTGACATGTTTTACCAGGGAAAGCCCCTGGTGGATGCCGCGAAGCTAATCGCGGGCGATGTCGGCGAGGGTCCGACGGATGAGTTCATTAACTGGGCGCGCACCATGGACTTGCCCGACCCGGAGGATATCGTTGCCGACGCCATTCGGCAGCGGAAAAAGAAAGGCTCGTTCAGCTTTAAGATGCCGAGCCGCGGCGATATCGCCTATACGCTCATCATGAGCGTCACCGCGGTCGTTACCAACAATCTGACGCCGGAGCGCTGGATTGCTGGATGGGATATTCTACACTCGGTAGCCGACCAAGGTGCTAAGGACGTCGGCCTGATTTCTGCCAAGGATCTGTGTGTCGCAGCTAAGGGAGTCAAGATTCAGGGCAAACTGCCGCTGCCCGTGCAGCAAATTCAGCCATACTTGCCAATTCTCGAGCAGATGGGTCTGGTGGGCAAACTGACGAAGTAAACCAATAACCAGGGTCCGGGGCACTACGCCCCGGACCTTTGTCGGAGACAATTATGGCTATTATTTTGCCGGACACGATTCAGGCCGGACGCGCGTTACTAAATATGGCGTGTCCGTATTTCAAGGCTATTAATTTAGCCCTGGTCCCGGTCAGCAGACCAGGAATCAGAACCATGGCCGTTGACCGGTGGGCCCGCTGGTACGTCGACATCGAGGAAGTGGAAAAATGGTCCGTCGGCAAGATTGCCACGGCGATTCTACATGAGCTTATGCATCTCTGGTGCAAGCATCACGACCGGTTACTGGGTAAGGATATGTTCCTGGCTAACATGGCCATGGACTTCGCCAATAATAGCGCTATTCAGCTTATGCTGGAAGACGCCAACAAGATGATTCAAGAAAGAACGTCGCAAGCTCAAAACGGATACGCGTTTTCACAGAAGCCACCGGAAATGGCGATGGGCGACGACTGGCTGCTGCCAAAACAGCACAACTGGCCGGACGGGCTGGCCGCCGAGGAATACTGGGATCTGATCGATAAACACGCAATCAAGGTAAGCATCACTATCACGTGCAGCGGATCCTCTAAGGGCCAGCCTCAACAAAACGGTGGCGGTAAGGGGCAGTCGCAAAACCAACCGCAGGGAAACCAGGACGGCAGTGGTAGTTCCGATAACGCTGCCAATCCGCACATCGGCAAGGGCCACTGCGGTTCTTGCGCGGCAGGACATCATGATTGGGAGGACGGGTCTCCCAACCCCGCCGACAGCTCAAAGCCAGACGGGCTTTCCGAGGCCGAAATGGACATGCTGCGCAAACGCGTAGCTCGCGAGATCGTCGAGCATTCACGAACGCGCGGCAACATGCCGGAGTGGATGGTTCGTGACTCCAAACGTATGTTGAAACCGCCGCGCATTCCATGGCAGCGGGAATTGGCAGTAGCCACCAAGCGCGCCATGGCATGGGCGGCCGGTATTGACGACACTGACTGGCGGCGCTTTTCCCGCAGAAGCGCCGGCGATATCTTGCTACCTAGCTGGAGCCGTCCGATTCCGTACCTGGTAGGCGTGATCGATACGTCGGGCTCTATGGGCGACAATCAGCTGCGTAAGTGCCTGGAAGAAGGCCAGGGGGTTCTGAGAGCCTGCGCTGGCAGCGCTATCACGTTTATCGCGGTGGATGCCGCGGTTCACGAAGTTAAGGCCGTGACGGACATTCGTAACTTTAAATTGAGCGGCGGCGGAGGCACCGATATGCGGATCGGTGTCGACAAGGCCCTCGAGCGTCGACCGCGACCTCGTATAGTTATCGTGTTCACTGACGGCTACACCCCCTGGCACGACGAACCACCTATGGGGGTTAAGGTAATCGCTGTTCTGGTGGTTAAGGAAGCTCCGCGTCCCCCGGCGTATATCCATTCTATCGAGGCATGGGAGGACACCGAGGACTAGTAATCTAGAATAGTCGCAGGCCCTCCAATAGATTAACATTAATCTATTGGAGGGCCTGTTATGGCTTCGACTAGGCGAATTTATTTGACGTACACGCCGCAAGGGACCGTGCCATTAGCGGCCTCAACCGGCTTCAGGTTTACTGTTGTAGCTGCACAAGGTAACTTGATGGCCAATGAGGTTTTTAAGATGGTGCGTCAGCCTATAACAAACAGTAACTTATACCAGGGGGTATGCACTCCAAGCGACCTCACTACTTTACCTATTAACGATCCCCCGTCCGGAGACCCGGCGGGGGCGTTTCGGCTAGCAGCACTTGATATAACGAAAAACACCGAGGCGCTGGCTTTAGAGGTCTGGAATGGGATTGTGTCAGACGTAGGCGTGCTTAAAAATAACTTGGACGCACAAGACGTTCTTGTCGTCGCAACAAATGTGTGGATAGGCGCACCCCCGTAATATGGCACGCGTCCTAGTTATTGATAATAACTCGATTCTAGGGCTATTGGCCAATGCCGCTCTAGTCAACGCGTTCCCCTTCCTTGAGCACGCCAAAAAACAAGCAACGTCCTCTACGAAGTCAGGTGGCTGCGGCTGTAGCGGGGCCAACTCGCCAGATTTTAATACAGTTAAGACAACTATTGCTTCTCTGCCTCCACCCGCGCAAATCCAGTTTAAACAAATCTTGGGTGTCGACACCGTAAGTATCATTTACCGTGTCGGCAGTCAGACACAGTCGGTTATTTTCTAGTGCCTAGTGCCGTCGACACTTCTTTAATGGATGTGTTACTCTGGTGGATAGTTATGGCAACTATTCTTCTAACGGTAAAGGATTCCCTGTAATGCCCGCTACGATCATCAAGGACGCTTGTAAGCTTGAAAACAGCCACACTGCTCGTGTTGTCATCGAGGGAACCTCGTACGACGAAGTTTCAGACAGCACAGCCCGCAACCTGGCCATACGCGCCGCGGCAGCGCTTGGTTTAACCAATTGCGGCATTAATAAAGAATCCGGCCCGTACCAGCCTATGCCGGACGGCCGACCGGCTGAAACCGCTGCAGATATGCGCGCGCTACAACAGCGTGTAGCTATTTACGGCCCTACAGAAAAGAAGTTTAGGAATGAGTACGACTGCCTCCAATTCCCCGGCTGAATTGTTACGCGATAAGGTTACGGCGTTGTGCGAATCGCTGACAGCAATACAGCAGCGAAATTTAGCTCGCCTAGCAGACGTCGACGCCAGTATTACGACGTTAAGCCACGGCCGCGCATTATGGTGGTGGATTGCGGACGTATTGCAGCGCGCGCCACTGACTGACAGCGAGCAACGCTGGATAGTACTGGAGACGTTTGAAACGGAGATCTTGGCCTACGGAGATCAACTGTTTCGTTCGCTTGAAGGCAGAGCTCCGCGCGAAGTAACCGGTTATCTGCCGACAGCGCAGCTGGGTATTGCTGATCGACGTTACGTCGCCCTGACAGGCTGTAATGACGTGCTAGATATAACTACAGGCGAGAAAGTACCGGGCGCCAAGCTGCGGTTCTTTGAGCGTGTGAGCTATGATCTAGCTACATTATACTTACGACGTTTGGACGCTTATCTTGAAACCACTGCATCGGCGTGAAGCGGATTACTGGAAGGACCAGGATGCCATGGCTACAACGCTAGTAGTCATGGCTATGGATCGTTTTGGCCCCGAGGCATTTACCTGGGCGCCAGAGACCTTGATCCACGAGATACGCGATGAGTCGGGCGCGGCACTTCCTACGCATAATCTCGATAGACTTATGGCCGGAATACACCTGGTCACAACCGATGATTTCTATCGTGATCTATCCATGTTTAATGACTTGTGCGTCGTGCTAGCCGGCAATTCAGCGCCTGTTGGCTGGTTCATTCCAGCGAGTGCCACCGACGCAGCGTGGGGTATAACGGAAGCCCTACTTCTATCGCCACCGGATCCTAACGACGAGACACCGTTTAGCGATGACATACGCGCTTACCTTGGAGCACTGCTGCGTAACGAAGGTATCATGTCCCCGCCAGATATTCTGAAAATGGCCATTCACGATCAGGCAATCATTAGTAATGTGTCGTCTGACTACTCGGATGATCCTGAGATGTTTTCTGCAATATGGGGCGCCGAGAAGAGCAAGACAGACGACATCAACAACACCGTACGAAAACGATTAAGACAACTCATTGATCAGCTTGTAGCACTACCGTTGCGTGAAGGTAGCACCAAGAAGCTCGCGCAGCGACTGTTGCACTCACTTCCAGGCTAACAAATAACCTAGTATGTTCGGAGGAATGTCGTGGAAACTACGACTGAGGCTACCGCTGTGCCTAAAGTTAAGCGTAAGAAAATAGCGCGGTTATCTAAGAGACAGCGTAGAACGCTTAAAAGACATGAATTGAGACTGGCCGCTGCGCCTAAAGCTAATATTCATTGCGGGCGCCATATACACAGCGTTGCCGTGATAGGAAAAGATTTAGTAATTACCGGTCACTGTAAACTTACACGACAGCATGAGCTCGCGTTAGCGACTTTGACCGGGGCGCCGCTACCAAAATGTTTTAAATTTATGGCGTTCTGGAGAAAGCGCCTAAGCAATGATCAGCGCTCGTATTATCGAAGAAAAAGACGCTCATCGATAGTGGCCATTATTAGACGACAAGTTCCAGTTACGTTGCAAGATAGCTACGAACAAACACATGCGTATAGCAGAGTACAACTTTTGCGTATGAGGCACGGCCTAGGGGCAGGTGGTTCTAGCTTCGTATGCGCGCCGCCTGAAGAAATTAGTAGGGCGGCTCGGCAGAAGACCGCACTAAAAGACTACGCAATACATGTATTTAAAACGTATATAATTAGCAAGCACCCAGACGACAAAGTAAGAACCTCTCAAATTAAGTTGTGTTTGCCGAGTAGCGCCTCAAGTTACTGGAGCTCGTTAGGATACCGCCGAAGCTATTACGACAGGAAAGCACCACTAGAATTCGTGTTGGAGATAGTTCCGTGCCGCTGGCTAGTCGATGTTTGGTTACGAAATATGGCACTTCTGGGTGACAACAACGAATATTTAACTCTGGCCGCCGCTAGTCTCGAAACAAACACCGCGGTAGTTGTTGTGGCACATTGGCTGGATTCCAGCCTAGACCACTTAAAACTTCAAATGGGAGTAGCGCGACAAGTAAATAATAAATGGCAGTTGCAACTTCTTCCAAACTTAATAGCCGGAGCAGTTAATGAATAATGACCATAGGGTGATTTGTTTAACAGCGGCGCCCAGGATTGTTCCTTACAGTGTGCGTACCGAACTAGAGAAATTACTGGATCAGCCGGACAGGGCGTTCGTACAAGCAGCACAGCGCATGTGTGTACTAGTGCGGTATAGTTTTGGATACTGGTCGGGGCGCCCGCACGTTAGACACGCGTCGGTAATTAAAGACGGAGAAACTATAACCGAGGATGTGTCGGCGCCGCGTTGGAATCTATTGCCGAAAGACGCGCGGCAAACATTTAGCGCTATCAGTAAGCAACTAACGGAAATCCTGGGGCACTACTCCAGGCGTCCCAGCGCCACTGAAGAGGAAGAAAACGATCAAACACTGTCTGCTGAGCAGCAGAATAAGGCCCGTGTAGCTATCGATAAGACGTTACATGCACGCGCTGTACGTGTGATACTGCAAGAAAAATGGCCTGAGTGCCGCGCTAAGTTACAGCAGCTAGCAGACATTTTTAACCTAGCAATACACAAGTTTACCGAACCAGCCAGCTATGAAAACATGCTCAATGATCTAAAGGAGCGACATCCGGATTCGTTTGAAGAAATACGTCAACTCATCCCTGGAAGAGAGGATTTAGGATCCGGCTATGTAGTTCCGGGCAGGGGGCGCATTGGATCGAAATTTCATCTTACGTGGCGCCGCCTGCCCGTTGCCATGCCTAGCTCTAGTTTTGCCAGCGAAGATGAGGAGGCGGATGAGGCCAGACTAGTAGAGGTAGCGGCGGCCTTGGAAAACATGATAACTGCTATATGTGAACCGCGCTGGCGGCTAGCAGATGCCGCTAGAAACTTTCTGTCTCAAATTGCAGTGGCCGATAATGACAATATGCTAGTAGAGCTAGCTGCCAGGGGCTACTTGACAAGGGCCAGCCGCAGACTGAAAACAAGCAGCATTACGGCGTTTAAACGCGAGCTAATAGACTCTACCAGTTTCGACAGTACGCTTCATGAAGAACTAAAGCAGCGCAGACAAGATGTTCTCCAAGATGTGCTAATTAGTGACGGGGAGTTCGATAGTGCTCAGGCCTGGAACAGCTCATCTAATGATGAAGTTATTCGTCAGACGATAGCCCCGATAGTTAATATGCTTATCGAAGCAGACAGTGTACCAGGCATGCTGGAGACTGTTGCACAGCTAGGGGGTGGCGTATAGCTGTTATACATGTTAATAGGCACACGATAGCTAGTAACCGACGGCACGGTACGCGTAATCCTGTCATAGCCGTTCGTAAGACTCGCACTGGTGCGGCGCGCTACGCTAGCCGTATTGAGCTAGTTAACGCCGCTAATGAGGTAGTTGCTAGCATGGAGTATACGCCAGACAAGCCACTAAAGTGTGGCGCTGTAGTGTACTTGACTACTTCGTTAAAAGTCAGGGCGCGGCGTTGTTAGAGCAGGGAAGGTCATATACGAAGCGGTAGGCGTCTTCACTACAATCGTCGTAATACTTGGGTAAGACTTCTACTGCTTTAAAATGAACCTCACGTAAGAAAAGCTGCATAGCCAGATTGGTTTCCCGCACTTCAGTGACGATACGCCGGCGATCGGTGCTGCCAAGTTGATCGGCTAACCAGCCGATCAACTTGCGGCCGATCCCGCGGCGCCGCACATGTGGATGAACGGCCATGTTGAGAACCTGTAACGTGCGCGGCAGCGCCTCGAGAACAACATAGCCGACAGTCTGCTGATTAATGATAGCTACAAACGCGGAACAATGTTTTCGTTTTAACACGCGTCTTAGATCATCGGCCGTCCACGGATTGGCGTAACTCAGTTTCTCAATATTTAAAACAGAGGCGACGTCTCTCGCTAATAGTGCTCGGACTGCTATAGATAATGGCGGCGGCTTATTGCCAGATTCGTGCGCAGAAGTTGCCATCGTCTGCATCCTCAACTCCTTCCAGGTTACATTTAATTAGCCAACTTACGAAGAGCGGCATTGTCTAACCATCCGCCGCCGGCTCCGGCCTCTTTGGCTACTGGATATACGCCAGACTCGGCTAGTAAGCGATCCATAAGAGTCATGTCCGACCTAGGCAATGTGGATAGGACTTCTGCGGCCTTCTCGGGAGAAATAACAAGACCTCCAGCAGAAATGGCTGCCGCGCCGCTGTTACCGAAGACATCACGGACAGCGCACAGATTGAGCCGGCCTAGATCGTTAGTGCGGTACACGTTTCCAGTCGTAGTGGGAATGTGCTCGGCTTCGACAACAGCGGCTGTCTTCGTGGTTACCGCAAATAGGACTTCTTCCGGCCGCGTGATGCCTTCGTCGTAATCTTTGGCTAGTCCGAATTCTCTGTCCATACGATCTACTAACGTGGCTAATTTTTGTAACGCTAGCGGAGAACGTACTGTGGCCGGAGACTTACGGCACTCAGTTGCAGCAGATTTTAGTAATTTACTGACATCAGCGTCTTTTCGTTGCAGGAAAGCGGCGCGGTCCTCTAAGAAAGCGGCGGCGTCTGCCGCGGCACATGTGCCTCGGCCCGCCTGCTGCTCTAGAAAAATCTCTTGGTCCACTTCCCATGTCATATTAAACGATGCCGCCTTGGTTAGAATAACTTCTGCCATACTCTGTTTCTCGGAGTACGGGATCACGTCACGATATTTCTTTAAATAACTGGCGGCTGTTTTAACCTCTTCTTCGTTACGTAATGGGTACCGCTGTGTTACGGTACCGTCCGGATAGGTAACAGTCAACGCGTAATCTATTGCAGCTGGTTTGGTGCGTAGCTGCTCCTTGAGACTAGCAATCCCGTCCAGGCCGTGGAACTCAGCTAGCTTCAGCAAGCGTTCTTCTGCCGTGCTAACTTCATTGGGCGCCAGGTCGAGGTCGCCAAGCCACAAGCTAGCTAAACTAAACCAAGTAGCCGCCTTGGTATGCCCGGGCAGTTGCTTTCTAACAGGGTCGCCCCAGGAAAGTTCTGACAGCTCATTGTCGCCAAAGAGTTCATTGCTGGAAGCATCTTTGACAAATTCGGGCAAAGGGTATAAAGTAGCCAGGCGATAAAGGTGTTGCCCGTTATCATCAGCTAAGGACGAAGTCATGGATGCCATAAACACAGCTCCGCGGAAAAGTGGATTTCGCAAACACTATAAGGAACCGCCATCACCAATCACCATGATGCGCCATGCGCGCTCAGCTGCAATTTTACCCTGTCTGGGCATTACAGTGACAGCCCAGGCCTTGCCTATGACGATTATATGTCCTTTCTGTGGCGGCGCGCTGTCAATTTATAGAGAACCCGTTATCGACTGGGAGTGGTTTAATTGCTCCGTATGTCACGCTAACGGCGATCTAATTAAACTGGCTAGTCTAATGTGGAAACTAGACATCCCGACGACGATACGTAAGCTATCCGCAGCAGGGGTCCCTTTATTTAATGCCGAAGACAGACAGCAATACATTGTAGACGAGTATGTAAATTTAATATCGGACGTGCGAGAAAGAACACACAAATTCTGGAAAGCAGCCCAGGAAAGCTATGTGCAGGATAGCTTGGAAAGGCACAAATTAAACGAACAATTGCACATAACGCCACCAATAGGCGTACAGTCACGCTGGTACGCGTCCATGAGTAAGTACGTGGGATTAGGTAGGCCAAATGGCTTATCGAGACCCAACGGCAAACTCACAAAAAACCGTAGTCTTTTTCTAGCCGCGCACGGTCTGCCTGGAATGATATCTGGATTCTGGCAGTTGGGGTGCACGGCGGATAAACGCCCTTATTACGCGGATTTTCGCTACATGCCGCCTGGGCGAACTAAACCCAGCAGGAAAGGTACAGAGGCCGGGTTGGCATTTTATGATACCGTGATTGCGCCCCATGTAGATTTTGGTAACACCGCATTTGCGTTCGCCGATCCAGGGCTGGTGTTACGCCTACAAGCGTGTTATCTGCGAGACAATGACGGCTATCTCCCGCTTGTACTTTATTACAACGACACTACTAGATATCCGCACGTCTGGAACAACCTACCTAAGAAACACTGGGTGTTCTGGGAAGCCGACCTGTCGCACAAAGTATTTAGGCAAGCCATAGCCGCTAATGGATCTGTCAGCGACCACGACGCAATAGATCACGACAAAATCTCCTGGTGCTCTAGCTGGCTGCACGAACTTAATAAATGCGCGCTGCCCTGGCCGCAGGCATTGGACAAGCACTTGGAAAAGTGTAGCGACGGCGAGGCCGAGGGGCTGCTACGCGCATTGAACATGCCGGAGTACGCCAAAGGTAAGTTTCTAGATAGCTGCCACGAACATAGCCGTAGGCGCTATACGCGGCTGGGTAAGAATAACTGGGCGGCGCGCACGATAAAGGTCAATCAATACATCATTGTTGAAAGAAATAACCAATGGATTGACGGCGAAGGGACGAGCATATGTAACTACACATTTAAAATTAACGAGGAGTACCGCGACCAGAATGAAAATACGTGGTATGCCGGGTGTCTGATCTATAAGAACAAGACGGTCCATTTCGATCTGCCTGTCCGATCGAAATATAGCAGTGCGTTTAAATTCTTTATGTTTGTAGAACAAATAGCGCTAAAGGCCGGATTGCCGCCATTTTGTATACACCCGGGCTGGGGTCGAAATATATTAGATATAGCCAAGGCGTTTAATCCGCCTAAAAACGGCGGAGTGAAGAAACGTCCAGATCGTATTAGTGAGGCCGTATCGTACGGCCTTGATACGATTACTAGGACTGCCAACGAAGACTACAGTTCAAAATTGTAACTAGGAGTAGCTTTGCTACCTACATGTCAACCGCCACTATTATTTCGCGCGATCTTTAGTGTCAGCGTAAGCGGAGCTACCGGGCAGCACACATACTGCAGTCATTCAAAAGTTACCGGCAGTTATTGCGGGACAGGTAATTCAACAGTAAGACGAAGTTGCGATAATGAAATTCAGTGTATTTCAGGTACTTCTAAATCGTGGCGCGCTACGCCTAGACGCGAACGTGCGTAATAATTAGTAATCCTCGTAACCAACCTGATTAAGACACATGGACTCTGCCTGGTCTGCCGCGGCCAGCTCTATTCCGCCAAAGTCGGGCCACGCGTCTAGTATGCGCCAGATAGTGCAGCAGCCTATGTTAACAGCCTGTGCAAAATCATCGGGATAAGCAGGACTTCTTTGAATAGTGTACACATCGGAACCTGATGGCCTGGCGACCTTGTTTTCAATCAATGATAAAAAATCATGCAGCAGGCCTGGCTCGTCTTGTGACTTATAGTCGTAAGCAAAAAACAGCAGGCGACCAAATCTGATAGAGTAACACGTCAACTGTAACGCGCGCGTTTTATCGACCAGGTAATAGTCGCGGGGATTGCTAGCGGTTGCTGGCTTATATGACATAGCGGCTTTAGTAACTAGCCCGGTGTATGTAATACGAATACTCCTATCGTACGGTAGGCCGTTCTGTATTAGGAATGTTTCACGTAGGTTGCCAGCGCCAGTGAAGTCATGGCAGAGCACGTCGCAGCCAAATCGATGATAGAGACGCAGCGCTTCTTTGGCCTCACCCACATGATCGTGTGGCGTTAACAAGCGTTTACCAAAGATAACATCGATAATTCCGTCAGGCCTGGCGCCCAACACAGCTATTGCTGTTAAGGATACGCCAGTCTCACCGCCGCCGCCCCAGTCTACGGCTAGTACTTTGTGGCTATACCTATCCATCTTGGTAATCGCTACATCCTCGACATTTTGATGCAGTATGCCAGCTTTCTCGAGGTCTGATTTATTAACCAGCTTAGTAGCAATATCGTAGGCTTCGCCGAGCACCTCGTTATAGAACTTGGCGGTTGTGAAGTTACCCGCGCCTTGCCGCTTGCCCAGTAGGGCGCGCCACTTCTCAGGCTTGGCGTAATGCATCGGCAGAATGATCTGCGGTATATGGTAACCAGCAAAGTCCTTTACTCGTTCTGGATACGTGTGCACCCAGCGGCCTGAGCGAGGAAAAATAGATCTGCCGCATTTGGCGCATATGATGCCCGGGCGTTCTTCTGAAATATCATCCCGATAAGCGCCGATCATTTTATCTAGGTCGTACTCCATGGACGGAACATTTAAATGTTTGCAGGCCTGACAAAGAATACACCACTCGGCTTGGCTAGAACTCATCCATAGGCCTTCTAGCGTACCGTCCCTGGTCTTACTAGTTCCGGTATATTGGAATAGCCCGTATTCAGACGCGGACATGGTTTCTTCAATGACGGGCAGATGGTTAGGATCCAGGTCCTGCACTTCGTCCACCGCAACGGCATCTAGGCTGAGGCCGCGCACGCGTTCTACGGATTGAAATGCGTACGAGAAGTACATAACAGCACGATTACTAAACGCGCGGCGCAACACTGATCCTGTGCTATTGCGTGTCGACATAAATCGACGAATAGGAGAATCTTCTAATAATGGTCGTATATAGTCATTTGAAAATCGCAAGATTTGCTCGTGTAACGGTGTGAGGTATAGCATTTTAAAATAAGGTCGTGCCGCGCACGTGACTACACCTCGCGCTGCGATCGAGCTAGACTTCGCTACTTGTCGGCCAGAGCGGATAACAAGTTTATGAGGGACATGTGTAGAAAATAAGGATTCAAAGGGAAAGTGATTCTGTAGGGTATAGGGGCGACCCTTCAAGGACAAAAGTAAAGGCAGTAGGGGCACTAAGGTGGGGAGTTTTTCTGGCGCCACAAGCTTTTGGAATAACTCCAGCCGCTGGATGTCAGTTAGCTGGGTGTAATCGTTACATCCTGCAGAAGTGAAAGCCGATTTAAGGGAAACATCCATGCCCAATTCTCAAAGACACGATCCCGAGCTGCAGCCACTAGAGGATTTGTGGCACACGCTATTGGGAATCGTCATCGAGATCGTCGTACTTCCGTTCGCGGCGATCGCGTGGCTCTGGCGCTACCACAAGAAGTGATACGTAGCGTAATTCCCATGCCGTAAGGCCTAGGGATGAGTGTAACGGATTCTTGTGAAATGCCGCAAGGCCCTATATTTGCCGAACCCTCGGTCAAGAACGGAAACTGCCTGACTTGGCCGCGGGCCAGCCAGGAGCCCCAGTAATGGAATCTGGTACGTTTAGCGTATTCGCATTTTTAATGATACTCAGCAGCGCAATTTACAGTATATTTGATTATGGTAACTTCTTGCCAATGATAGTGGTAATATTTGCCATGGTCGCATTACTGCACGTAGTGAATAGAGCCTAGATTTACTGTAAACGTAAGCATAAAACTATAGAGGTAAGAACTGAGGGGCCGGGTAACGTAACCCGGCCCCTCAATATCCGGATATTGAGGTTTAGCACTATGATTGCGCTAGATTTGTTATTCTGGGTGCTCGCCACGTGTGGGGTGATGATGGTCTGGTTTCATGGCAGCCTATTCGCGACCTGCCGCGCAAGATTGGAGGTCAGCGATTCGTGGGTGGTCGAACTACTAGCATGCCCGTTGTGCATGTCGTTCTGGATTGCCGCTACGCTGTTTATTCTCTGGCAAGTTCCTATGTACTGGCTTCCTGCCGATAGCTGGCTTAGTCGCTGGGTTATATACATACCCGGCGCAGCGATATCGGGATGGCAGCTTTATCACAAACTTAGGGAGTAGCCCTCTTAATGAGCGAACATGCGCCAGTATGCTATGAGAAGTTGCTAGATAGTTTTAGAGAGTGGGCGCTATCCAATATGGAAACGTGTCCAGAAGTGCGCAGCTTAGTGCTAGTGACTGACTGGGAGGTCGGTCAAAATGACTTCCCTGCCGGCATGATATGCGGCAGGGAGAAGTCTCCTGCCGCGCAACGTGGTGTGATTGTACAAATCGGTAAAATGTTAATTAACGTGGCCGACAAACTACCAGCAACTACCAACACGCCCACAACACCAGTTTAATATTGATCTGGGGGTCATAGCATGGTTTTTAGAATATCCATAGACGTTGAGATTATTGGCGGCGCTGGCTCTGAAGACAGCGTGCCGTCTGGCCACCCTAACGAGATGAACTTGCGTCCGATAGTACGTGCGGCCATTCAGGGCAACCTGCATCCCGACGCCTGGGGCGTTGTTCTACGAGAAGGTAACTATCGTGTGAAACTACTTCACTGCTGTGAGCCAGTGCGCCTGGATCACGCCTCCGTGTTACCCAGAGAAGGAGCGGTTAAAGTTGGATAATCAGCACTACAAATACCGCTGCGCCTACGATTATGTACGTGAACATATCAGGTTACACACGCTTGTAACTACTTATCTGGCAACATTGTCAGACACAGAATTAAATAATTTAGCGGCACTAGCAATCAACGATACAGTAATTGAAAGTAAAACGCGAAAAGGAATTAGCGATGCTGACAAAAGGGAATAGTAAGCTAGGTAGTAGAATATGGTCTTTTAGTATCCCAGCCCTTCATACTTGTCCTGGTGCTACGCCACTTTGCTCTAGTATCTGTTACGCGCTACGCGGTCGCTTTAAAACCAGCTGGGTACTAGATAAACAAAAGCGTAACTTAGAACGAACCAGAAAACGTACGTTCGTGCCGCGCATGTTACAGGAATTGGCTAAACGACGTGTCCGTATCTTGCGGATACACTGCGCCGGCGACTTCTTCAGCAAACGATATATCAAGAAGTGGCTACAGATAGCACGAGCCAGCCCCCACGTGACTATCTATGCCTATACTCGAAGCTACCGCGTACCCGGTCTCTTACCGCTATTGCGGGAACTGGGCCGCGAACCCAACGTGCGTCTTTGGTTTTCAGCGGATCGCGATACCGGCCGCCCGCCCCGGGCCAGACGCGTGCGCGTAGCCTACCTCAGCGTTGACGACACAGATCAACCGGACTTTCCGGTCGATCTTGTCTTCCGTGAAAAGGAGGCAACGCCCATGCGGTTTACCCCCGGCGGAAGCCTGGTATGTCCGTACGAACAAGCGATCCCGCGACAAACTAAAGTCACATGTTCACGCTGTCAGTATTGTTTTACAGCGCCGCGTACATTTGAGACCGGCCGTCGCTTATCTCTAACCCTGGTGTAATGATGAGTAAAGGTCAGCAGTGCATTGATAAGGCTCTCGACGAATGTGCTGTAGGTTTGCTAGAGATTAATTGGGAAAAACGCACTGTTAAAATTAGCGGACTCAGCGGCGACGCCCAGCATGACATGACGCCGGAAAAAGTACGACAGGCCCTTATTAGGGCGAAGAACAAACCGCTTAATAGTAACAAATCTGCGTATTCGCTAGTTGTCTGGAACTTACAGGACGCCGGCCCGGGCGTTTTCCAAAATGTTCAGCTTTGCCTGTATGGTTTGAAAGATTTTGAGCACGAAGTGTATGGCCCGGAGGAAAGGTAATGGCTACGGCATTGACGAGAAGCGTTGCGCGTGAAACGGCGGCGGTCGACGGACGTACCGGCAAGAACCTGCTGATTAAGCTTAAAGAAGGCGGGAAAGTTCTAGAGATCTGGACCAAGGGATCGCATCAGAAATACACCGCCACGTACGATCAACTGTGGAACTGGGTGCAGGCGTCGCGTATGCACGCCGCGGCGCAGATGCAGCGCGAAAGCCAAGGATAATGTTTTGAATTAATGGTGGGCGTTGCAGGGCCCGGCGTAGCTGCTACGCCGGGCCCTGTTCATAACGGGGCGCTAAATGGCAAAAGCATCTGTAGAGGATTGGTACTCCAAGTATCTAAAGGATCAGGCTATTAAGAGGGATAGGATTCTAAATGAACTAGGTTCTGCGTGCAATTGGTTAGAAGATCACGGAGTAACGAATGTAATTATTAAGTATGAAGGATACGGCGATTCCGGCGGTATTGAAGACGTAGTGTATGAGCCCGCGGTGCGCGTGCCAAAAAGAATAAACGACATCGTCGAAAACGCGGCCTATGAAATAATGCCGGCGGGTTTTGAGAACAACGAAGGTGGATTTGGCACCATAACGTTCGATATCAGCGAACGTACGGCCAGCCTAGCACATAACGAGAATTACACGGATCAAGACGATGCAGAAACATACCAGGCGACGCTAGATGGTGCCAACTATAACAACACACTAACAGAGTTGCGAAAGCTAAAAGTTGAATCTGTAATGGCGTCCTACCATGGCTGTGGGGACGACGGCACTATCGAAGATATATACGCTGAGCCAACTACAGACTTGTGCTTAACGTTGGTCAAAGCAATCGAGAATTTGATTTACGAGTTATTGCCTGACGGGTGGCAGGATGGCGAGGGCAGTAGTGGTGAGGTTGTACTCTCGTTAACTGACAAAGCGGCGCAGTTAACAATAAACCATAAAGCCAACTGCATTAGCTCAGCCGCGTCAGGCGAAAACTATTATTTTTAAACAGGAGTAAGATGCATCCGTATCATCATAGCCTATCTTCCGTTCAGCGCTGGGGCGGTTGTGTTTCTGACTATATGCCAGTTCATAACTGGTTTGACGCCTCTAAAGAACACATGCCGGACATACGTCACCGAGCAATGCGTCATCACGCCGAAGGTATATTTGAGTGCGAACGTGTGTTTGGAGTTACCATTAAAAATTCTGACGGCAAGCTCGTACCAGTACGATTTATTGGCGAGCAGCATGTCATGGAAGACTGCGGACGCATCCCGACGATTAAGGACTGGTTGAGGTGTATCGCTGTTGAACCATGGATGCTTAAGGTTGCGGTAAAGGCCGGTGACAAGCCGATGCGCCGCAAGAAAGAGCGTATTGTTAAATCCTTCAAGATACCTGAAGGTATGCGCAGCCTCGAACAGCTGCGGGCTGAAGAGGCTAAGGCCAGGAGGAAGAAGCCGAAGTGAGCCAGATAACCTGGACGGACGAACCGTGCTTTGGTTGCGGTGTGGACATGCCAACGCGCTATTGCGTTAAACAAGACGACGCAGGCGCTGCGTACACTGAGCGCACCGCTATGATATGCCAGGATTGCCGCGAGTACGCGTACGAGCAACAGGCGCATAAACTAGATCCGACATATGATCTGGAAGCGCCTCACAACTGGACGAGTATCTGTAAAATATTGCGCAAGTTGTACTTCTTTCCCCTTCTAGAAGATGTACCGGAGTAGCAATGACCCTAGCGTTTAACTGTCCGCTCTGTAATGCGTCACTCGAGATTAACGCGACAAACGAACCAGATTTGTGCTCAAGTCGCTGCAACGGCTGCCGTACCGACTTTGAAATAGTCATCACAGACTTGCTAGTCAAGACATACACCTACGCTGTCTATCCGTGGAAGATCTACGGCAGAGAACGCCTCATGAGCCGCGGCGGCAACGACGCCGTCAGTGAATTGTTAAACAGGCACATACCTAAGACCGGCATGTCATTCCAGAAGCAACATCACTAAGTTGAGCAAATTACTCATCCTCGGCCTTAATTTAACTTGACTGATTGTAAATATAAGGTACAACAGAAGTAATGGCGTACACCGTTACATTCTTCTGTTAAGGATGATATCCTATGGCCTTAGACCTAGCTCGCGCTACACGTACCGCGCACAAGCACATCAGCCAGCTGGACTACCAGCGCACGCAAAGCGGCGAGCCGGTAGAGTTCGTTTGTCCGCGAGACGCCATGATAACTTTAAATAGTTACTGGCAAGATATGTGCCTTAGTCTAAGGAAAGGTGAAAGTGCGGAGATCTACGGAGCCGCGGCAGCTATTAGGTTAGCTGCCGCGGCTCTTAAATTTGCTACAGACCTCGGTATACCGTGTTGTTTAGATACACTAACACATTTTGATTACGATGGGCCCAAGAAGCAGCTAGACAGTGGGCTGGTGCGCGGCAACAAGCCGGTGAAATCTGGCAATGTAGAAGAGGCAAGAGAAGAGTGACAGTATGTTAAAGTTGTTAAGTAGTTTGCTATGTGACAATAGAAGGTCTACATCTTGTGGCCGAGAGAGGTATGTAGGCTCTTATAGCGGACGCAGTAGTTCATTATATGGCTCTACCCTTACTGCCCTGAGACGTAGAGTGACAGGTTCTAACATATTTAAAAGTGCATCTTATTCAAGTTCAAGAGCAGCAAATGCTTGTTACGTTAAATCTCAGTCAAGCCCGCGAAAGTAAGCTGCTAGTGGCAATATCCGGATATTGACTGCAGGAGAAAAGGTCAGTCATGCTGATGTATACCTCGTTGTACAGTGAGCGTCGGTCTTGTTGCCGGTCATCGTCGGTATGTCGGGTGGCTATTGAATCCTATAGCTTACATTGGGACAGGCCCGGTAGCAGAATAAGATCTATCTCACGTACTAGGACTACGGGTAAGTATAAGCCATGGACAAAGTCCAGCTATGGCCCGGCTGTTAGATCTACCTCGATAAGGATGTGTAGACTGGAGCGCTAAATGCTATTACCTCATGCGGTGCACACACATAACTGGCCTAAATCTAAATATTGTTATCATAATACTACTATCTCTGGTAGCCGAACCATCAGAATGTTTGCCCGGCAATGCTCCGTAGCACAGTCAAGCACTACGAACTGGTATAGGTCGTGGACAAAAACTAGACGCGGTGCCGCTGTTAGATCTACTACGTCCAACCGACGAGTCTAATGATGCTATTGAATAAACTAGTGTATAAACAGACTTCGTTTTCTAGATCCGGCCCACTCCCACAGTCTTTTAAATACAGCGTTTCTTTTTGTAGCCGTGGTACGAGCCACAAGCAGTGCGCCTTATCTGGGGCAAAATCCCACTTGATGAAATGGTATCGTTCTTGGTCGCGCGCTAGCCACGGTAAGCGTGTCGTAGGTCTAAGTAGAAAGTAGAAAGCAGGTGCTAAAATTTTATTTGTGATTTCCGCGATATATTGCTGGCCCTACCGCAGCTTATGATCTGGTTATCGAGCTACAAGTATCGCGGCTGGAAGTATTACGGCTACAGCGTTTTCCTATTCAAGAGCTTTACAACGACCGCACTACTGCAGCATATCTGAACTGAGACGTAATAGTGGCTCAACACCTAGAAAAGTATCCCGATTGAGCGGTTGTAGGCGCTAACCTAAATAATACCTCTCATTACGAGCTGCTGGTCGAACGCTCCATTTAGCATTAGCCGGCCTCTAAAGAGCATAGACGAGGCTCAGATCACTTTTTAGTTTTAAGTTTATTTTAAGCGAGCCTGATTTAAATAAACGGATAGTGTTAATAACGAGGACATGCCATTACGCCGGTTACCGATATTCGGTAGCTGGCGTTGTTATTTTGAGAGTGGTGTTTTGTGTTTTTAATCTTACCACCCCGCACGGGCATCGAAGTGAAGTTAGGCCGGGTACTGACAGGGGACTAACGAACTGAAGATGCCCGTAGGGATAATTCTATATAGTTTGCCTTCAGGTGCGCGTCTTCCGGCGCACCGCAAACTATATAGAATTATAGTTAGGTAATAACTGCTAGTACAATTTGGTCGGTTTATATAACTACTTATTTAATAAGGAGTTACATCAATAGCTACATCTCAAGTATGCTACTCGATGTTTTGCCATAACTTGTGTATGACTATATTGTTATGGCAGAAAGTGACTATTCTTGATTTTGGGCCTAATTTTGAGCGCTTTTGGTAGGACGTATGGAAACAATCGTCAGATGTGTTACGTCGGCTTTTTTGCTAAAAATGAGCACTAAAATTTTGAAAATATACAAAACTATACATACGCAGTATTTGCCTATTTTTACAGCAGATTTGCACTTTTGGAGGCTTCGCCGCCTACGCCAATAAAAACCGACCGTATCCGCTTTGTCTTTGATATTTCACTAGTTTCCATCTTACCCAGATTACCTAGAGTTGTGCTTAGGTAGTTTGGGTAGTTTAGGTAATCTAGCAGTACGGTCACCAAGTTTTGCTTGATTTTCTGCTTATGCCGGCTATTATTGCGTTAGCCCCGAGGAATTTGTCATGTCTAAGCCCCTGATCATCAACCGATTGTTCTGTACGCCTGAGATCATGGCTGCCAGATTTGCGGTCTTGCTGCCACTGGCTGGAAAAGTGCCGTGGCCTAGTGATCCGGCTGCGCGGCACGAGCACGAACGACTAACGGGAATTGTCCATAAAATGTGGCGCACGCGTATTTCAACGTTATACGACTCGGAGTGGCAGGCCATTACTGGGAAACTTGGCGTCTATCCTTGCTCTTACTGCAACCCAATTGGTCTCGTATCGACTCACCACAAGAGATGGTGTCATCAGACTACGGTGTGTCCGTGGTGTTATGGGCGGGAAGTCGTTCGTGTTTACCGTGGATTTTCTAATATATTGTCAGACGCTACTTCCATAGAACCATTGACGCTGTATGGGTTTAGGACTTCGCTGCATGATTCCGTCTGTAACGCGCGGCTTTCATTGAAGCAAATGCTTAAATCTGATAGAAAAAGGTGGCACTGTCGCACATCTGCGCTGCAACCGGCTGCCGGCTATTTGCAGCTAGTTGCTGAGCCAGTTAATAAGAGCGCATGGTCGGTAAGGCGCGTGGGCCTTATGCTGCTAGGCCGCGACGTAAAACTACCACACTGGTTTGGTGATGTATTCATAACCAGGGAATATCCGGATATTGAGTTTTGTCCGTGGAAACTGGCGTGGTTTGTTGGGCGTGTTATGAGGTATCCGCGGCATCTAATGACTTGTAGGCCGTCTAAATTTATGAGACTCGTCAAGGCGCGGCAGGGAATACGCGCCTCGGCTACTTACGGTCTTATGCGCTCATTGCCGCGCTACGCTCTTGACGACGTATGATTTGAGGATTGTGTCATGCCTAGACCATCTTGTAAAAGACGCCGAGGATTAAAGAACGGTATTTGGTTTAAGACATTTGGCGCGGTTAAAGTCGTGCCGTGTTATTGGTGCGGCTGTGATTTGACTTTCAGCTCGGCAACCATTGATCACGAGCCGCCTTTATCTAGAGGCGGCCAGTGGCGCAGTGCCGTGCTAGCTTGTTACGCCTGTAACCAGAAGCGTGCGCGGCAGTGTGAGCGCGATTTAGTCTGCCCGCTGTGTAATTGCCATAAGATTAGCCCGGTTTCCGCCGTTACGACGTTATGGCAAATAGGGCACCATTATTGCTCGAGCTGCGGCCATCGTGCTTACTGGGTTTCTTTCTCGCCCGGCCCACATTTAATAGGAATGATTAATTATGAGTGGCTCGGATTACCCATATAAAAATACGCACATCCCTTTACCGCCTGAAGAGCTTGAGCGCAGGAAGCGAGCCGTGTTGCGTACCAGTAAACGTAGTTATGCAAAGATGACAATGTACGTTGAGATAGACACGACTGATGACGAACCTCCCAGCCATTCAATTTATGTATGTTCTTCCTGTGGAGAAGTTTACGACGCTGGAAGACACATCTGCCATACACGTGCGTCTATAGGGGAGATTATGGCTGCCGGTTTTTGTGACACCACGGTCACTGATATCGGGTGGCAGGACAACGCTATTCGCGCCTGGGAGGATGATGGGAGACTTGACTAGAGGCGTATAGTTAGTAATCTGACAATTGGGTTGAGTCGATTTAGAAAGGACTGGTAGCGTGAAGCGTGCGCCGGACGTATTAGAGTTTAAGTGTAGCGCGGTGCGTCGTTATATGATCGATAGTACGCCGTGGTTTGCCGCCGAGGATATTTACGAGATACTTGGTATCGAGTACAGAGGAATTGAATCTTTAGATAACGCATGTATTAGCGAGGGTTGGCGCAGTGTACGTAAATTCTGTACTCTGTTTCCATGCCCCGGTGAAGATGTGACTGAGCGAGCGTATGCACAGGATACTATTTTGATTAACAAGGTGGCGGTCTATAAGCTGATCTTCAGCGCCGATACGCCGGAGGCTGAAATGCTCGTGGACTGGATTATAAAGGATTGTAAGTGATATGAAGAGTGAACTCACACGGTATTAAACCGGCTTGGCGTGGTATGTTACAGCGCAACATACTAAGACGTAACTCTAAATGTGGTGGTCTGAGAGTTAGTTTGCACCACTCAACAATTTAAATAACTTAGATAAAGGGCATAACACCAATGGCAACAGCTATGCAGGCACTGAAATTTAATGGCCATGAAATCCGCCCACCCGTTATGATTAACAACGAGCCCTGGTTTGTAGCTAGGGACGTCTGCGCCGCTCTGGAGCTTACCTGGAACAGCAAGACACTGGCTGGTATTCCGGCAGATTGGAGGGGGGTGAGGAAACTCCTTACCCCCCTAAGTAACCAGCACGGCAGTCTTGGCTTCCAGCAGCAGGATGTTGTCATTATCCGCGAGGCCGCTGTCTATAGGCTGACTTTCCGTTCTCGTAAGCCAGAGGCCGCGGCATTTATGGACTGGGTTGCCGGCGAGGTGCTTCCCGCCATCCGAAAGACCGGTGTGTACGACGCTAGGCGACGCAAGAAGTACGAGGCCTTGGGCAAGAGTGGCGAGTGGATCGAGAGTCGCGAGGAAGGTATTGTCGAACGTAAGACGCTAACATCGACATTGTCTGAACACGAAGTGACTGATTATGCCGGCTGCACTAACGCTATTTACTATCCTATTCTTGGCGGTAACGCCAAGACAGTTAAAAGTGCGCGGCAGTTGCCGGCTAAAGCTAACTTGCGCGATAACCTTCCTGCTGATGAGCTCATGCGAGTTAAATTTGCCGAGCAGGCCGCCACTACTCGAATTAATAACGACAACATTTTGGGCGACACGCGCTGTAGGCGAACGTGCCAGGCGGCGTCTGAAGCTGTGGCTCAGGCAATGGAAGTATTTAAAAATACGCCGCTTTAATTCTATGCTTGTTCAATTTAATTAAGTAATGTACTCTGTCTGACTGTTATTAAAACGATGAAGCGGCGTCAAGGAGGCATAGCTAGATATTGATTTAGTACGCACATGTGCATACAGTGTGTCGATATCTAAACATCCATCGATTGGCGAAGCAGCCAAAAGATCGGGCGTGGCGTCAAGACACTACAACGCTGGGACCGCTAGGAGCGGCTAGTTCAAGGAAGCCCCGAATGCAACGGACGCACAAGATAAGACTTGATCCAACTTGTCGGCAACGCAAATATTTCGTCCACGCTTCCGGTACGCATCGTTTCGTTTTCAACTGGGCACTCGCTGAGTTGAACAGGCGTTATGAAATAGGCAAGAAGACAAACGCCAATAAATTGAAAACCCAATTCAACGCCCTTTATCCAGAAACATTCCCGTGGATACGTGAAGTCCATCGCGACTGCCACTCCCAACCATTCTCCGATCTGCAAACAGCCTTCGGTAACTTCTTCGCCGGACGAGGACGAAAGCCAGTTTTCAAGAGTAGAAACAAGACACGTCGTTCGTTTTATGTTGCTAATGATAAGTTCTCCCTAAGCGACAAAATGATTCGTCTGCCTAGAATTGGCAAGGTTAAAATGCGCGAAGCTCTGTGCTTCGCTGGCAAGATCAATTCGGCCCGTGTCGTTGAGGATTGTGGTGAATGGTACGTCTGCATTTCAGTCGATATTGGCGATATTAAGACGCCACGCACAGATAATGGGATCGTTGGCGTTGATCTGGGTATCGCTATGCTGGCTACGCTGTCCACTGGAGAGAAGATAGAAAACACGAGACCGCTTCGCAAGGCGCAGCGGCGACTGCGTCGAGCCAACAGAAAACTACACCGCCGCGTCAAGGGGTCAGGTAATCGCAACAAACAACGCAAGGTGGTTGCTCGCATCTATCAGCGCATTGGAAACATCCGTCACGACAATCATCACAAACTGACAACGCGTCTCTGCCGCCAAAACCGGGCGGTAGTAATCGAAGATTTAAACGTGCGTGGGATGGTGCATAACCACCAGCTTGCACAATCGATCAGCGATGCCAGTTTCGGAAAGTTCCGTTCCTTACTCACCTATAAGGCTGAGCAATACGGGACGCAGATTGTCGTGGCTGACCGTTTCTTTCCGTCTAGCAAGACTTGTTCATCTTGCGGACTCATTAAGGACAAGTTGTCGCTTGGTGAACGAATCTTCGTATGTGAGTGCGGTTTGCGAATCGATCGTGATCTAAACGCCGCATTAAACTTACGAAGTCTAGCCGAGGCTTTCGGCGAAGTAACGCCTGTGGAGATGTCAACGGGCATCGTTGAAGCAGGAACTAAACCGTGCTCACTTGTGGGCACACTTTAGAGAGCAGGACGCGACGACCATGGGTAGCAAGAAGCAACCCAAGCTTGGCGGTTACCGCTACTGCTTGAAGTGCGCTGCGAGGTTTTATTCCGAAAACCGGGTTACCAATAGATTATGTTTAAAGTGTAACCAACAAAACCTAGAGGTATACGCACCTCGGATTGTTAAGGTTCGAACGGAAGGCGAGGACCACTTACCGCCACCTCCTCGTTTAACTGACCTCTAGCTAATATCCGGATATTAGCTAGAGGTTAGTTGAATTGATCGGTTAAACAGATTGGAAACACGTAATGCTAACAGCCTACAACGAAGTTTTTATTATGACGCTGTGGATAGTGTTTTGTACGGTAGAGATTGTGTTATGGCTAGGAATACTCGCTGGTTGCTTGTGGTTAGTAGTGCTGTATATCTATGACGCAGGCGCTCGGTCTGCGCGGCAGTCGGCGGAATTCTACGCCACGCAAAATAAAAACGTAGAAGAGGACAAGCGCGAGAAACCATGAATACTATTCCTCAGGCGCGCGTGTTGGTTATTGGCGATGTCATGCTGGATCATACGCTGGTTGGATCCGCGCAGCGGCTAGCGCCGGAGCACCCCGTGCCTGTTGTGCGTAACCCCATAGAAAGTTTAGTTCCTGGCGGCGCCGCTAACGTAGCCGCTAATGTGGCTACGCTCGGGGGCATTGTCCACTTGGGTGGAATGGTCGGTATTGATTCTAATTCAAGACGTTTGCGTAAAGCGGTAGAAGAGGCGGGTATTCATTATCACTTCGTACAGTCGTCTGATATGGCGACAACAGTTAAAACCAGGCTATTCGCCGATCGTCACTTCCTGGCCAGGTATGACTACGAGTCACCTCCAGCGGCCAAGGATGCGCACGAGGCAATCATTAAACTGCTAGCCGCCAGTAGTCCGGTAGATGTACTAGTATTGTCTGATTATAACAAGGGTATGCTAACTCCCGCCGTTATAGCGGAGATACTGCACTGGGCCCACGACAACGTTAAGTTGGTGTTGGCGGATCCTAAGGGGCTAGATTTTAAACGATATGGCGCCGTGGATATTTTGACCCCCAACTTAATGGAAGCCTGCGCGGCGGCCGGCAAACCGTTGCCGGTAGGGCCTGTTATAGATGCCGATGCGGCAGCCATGGGGCAGGTACTGTTTGACGAAATTGCCCCCATGGCGAGAGCTGTTCTTCTTAAACGCGGCTCGTCAGGGATGAGCTGGTGCACCGCTGCCGGCGTTAAACACGTTCCGGCGTGGCATCCTCAACAGGTATTCGATGTAGTTGGCGCTGGCGATGTAGTTATTGCCGCGCTAGCTGTGGCACTTGGCGAAGGGCTATCCATTGACGACGCACTAAGGCGCGCCGCTTGCGCGGCAGGCTTATCAGTCAGTCGCCCTGGTACTGTTCGTGTGTTACGTGCTGAGGTAGACGCCGCGCTGGATTGTGGTGGGCGCTGTCCTTCTTCTAAAATCTTGCGTGACTCTTTTGCCATCGAGGCCTGGTGCACAGCACAGCGGCGTGCCGGTCATCGTATAGTGTTCACTAACGGTTGCTACGACTTGTTACACCTGGGTCATTATCATCTGCTATCGCATGCGCGGTCGTGCGGCGATGCGCTTATAGTCGCTATTAATACAGATGCTGCTGTCCAGGCACTTAAAGGTCCATACAGGCCTATATGCCCGCAAGAGGCGCGTTTGAACGCACTAACTTACCTGGAGACAGTAGACGCCGTCACTATGTTCGATGGCACGGATCCCAGGGCTTTAATTAACCAGGTGCGCCCCGAGGTACTGGTCAAGGGATCCGAGTACAATCTAGATCAAATACCTGGCAGTGAATTGGTTGAGAGTTGGGGCGGCCGTACGGTACAGGCACCAATGCTGCCGCGCTGGAGTACCACGCAGGTAATTGAGCGTGTTGTCAATTCCGAGCAACTGCAGAAAGGCTGTGATGGCGACTGTCAAAACAAGCTCTAAGCCTATTGCACTCGGTACAAGTGATTGGCACGCCGCCGAAATGGCGTGGCAGAGACACCCCACTTTACGCGATGACGCATTCGTAGCACTTGGCGCAATCTACGATCTGGCACGTCAGTACAATGTGACTACAGTGCTGGGCGCTGGCGATCTTATTGACCGTCCGTACCCCGCTTCGGCCGTGGTCACTAGTGTCATCGCAGCGCTAAATAAAGCGGGCCAAGATGGCATAATTACATATGTTATCCAGGGTCAACATGAGTGGTCGCGGCAGCCGTGGCTGTTGCTCAGTCCATATGTCCGTTACGTGCATCAGAAATCTTTTAGTGTTGGGCCCATCAAAGCGTACGGTCTCGATATTCTCAAAGCCGAGCAAGCTGTAGCAGAGTTCACGGCTGTCCCGTCTAGCGCTGATTTGTTAATGACGCATCAGGTCTGGACCGAGTTTATGGGAGCGAAGATAGGTCAGGCGTCGTTTATGGACGTGCCACATGTACGTTGTGTGCTGACTGGTGATTACCACAAGCATTTGTCGTGGGTGGGCGAGGGTAAGGACGGACAGCCTCTGACAGTACTTTCTCCTGGGTCTACGTGCATGCAAGCCATCGACGAGCCCGAGGACAAGAAGATATTTTTGCTCTATGATGACCTGACGTACTGCTCATTGTCACTGCCTTGCCGACGTGTATATCGTGTACGATTAGAGACTGCTGATGAGCTTGAGCGCTGGTTGGCAGAGGAGATGGAAAGCATCCGGTACCAGAAGGGCGTGCCGGATTCCATTGCACGACCCATTGTGCATGTATTGTATCATCCTCAAATCACCGATGTTTACAAAATACTAACATCGCGCATTGGTGATAGGGGTCACGTCTTTTTGCAGCCGCTGGTTGTGAAGCCGGTGTCGTTTTCAGTTACAGCCGACGAGAGCGAGTTGCGGCCTATTAAACGTGGGCTAGAGGGTAGCCTGGATAATAGGTGTGTTGTCGGCTCTCCGACACATCAGCGGGCTAGGCGGCTGCTGGCTTGCGCTGACCCGGCAGAGGAAATCTTGAAATTAGAAAAAGAATTTATTGCGCAGAAAGGCGATTAGCATGGCTAAGAAGACATCCGCTGTAGCTACGGTTACTGCCAAGACGGCGCCGCGAAAAAGAAAAGTTGCCGGCGTGGTAACTAAGCGGCGTAAGTCTAAAGTCACTCCTGTCAGGGAGACGCGTGTGGAGCAGATTCTCACGAACATTCCTTCCGAACTGGCGGATGCCAAGTTCGTGCGTTGCAAGGAAACGGGCCAGGTTGGGCGTATTGAAGGCTGGATGGATCCCACCAAGTATTCCCCGCGGCAGGCACTAGTTGCCTGGGTTAATGCGGATTACACGTCCATTCGAGATGCCGACAACCTCGAGCTTGTCGGCGAGAAAGAAGCGCACACTTCGGTTGTGCTGCGCACGTTAATTCACAGTGTTTAGACGCTATGGTGGTCCGTGCGGATGCGCCTGGTGGCTTGCTGCCAGGCTCATCTTTTCTCAATATCCGGATATTGACATGCATTTAATTAGCGCCGAGCTTAAAAATTTTGGACAGCTTAGAGATCTGTCTGTGAACTTTCACCGCGGGTTAACCGGCATATGCGGGGCCAACGCCAGTGGAAAATCGACGCTTATGCGTGCCGTACATGCCTGCCTAACAAACGACTTCTCGCGATTTGCCGGCATCAAAACAGATAACATATTTCAATTTGCCGGTGCGAAGGACAAATCATATATACGTGTCACTATCGAGCATCAGGGGCAGCAGGCGATTGTTACTCGCGGTATGAGGCCAGCTAATCGTTCTTTAGTCGTTGGCGGCGTCACGTATACTCGTGAAGATGAAGTCAGCGAGAGATTGGCCCAGTGGTTTAATCTGCCTCTTAAGGTTGTTGGCGATTATTTATTCGTTGACCAAAACCAGATAGCCTCCTTTTTAGATGAGACGCCCACAATTCGTGCCAAGGCTATTCAGCGACTGTTCCGGCTAGATCGCGTTGAGACTATATGGCAAGCACTGGGCGAGCGCTTAACACGGCTGCCGGAGCAAGAAGTAGCCGATGTCGCTGAATGGGAAGCCAAGCGCCTGCGGCTTAATGCGGAGGTTCTGCGGTTAACTGAGGCCCTGGCGGTACTTCCAGATATCGACGAAGACACCACAGCTTCGTTAAGAAAGTATCTAGTTAGCCAATCGCGGCTGCGTCAGATTGATAATGAGTTGTTGAATATAGCTGAACGACACACGCAACTAACTATCGCGCTATCTGAATTAGAGGAAGACCTGTTGTCGACGTATGCGTCACTAGATAATTTGAAACAGCTGTATCCCGCAGAGAAAATAGCGGAGGCGCAGTCAGATCTACGGGCACTTAGGGAGCGCGCGGCACTAGAAGTCAGACTTCAAGGCGTGCTGAACCAGCTGGATTTAATTCAAAACGAAATTCCCCCGCTGCTGCCTAAAGAAGTACCGTGGACGGCTGCTGATGTGCAGCAGTGGGCACAGACGGCTGAAAAACTAGCGCACGTTAATTCATTTTTGACAACGTTCGATATCAGCACAGGCGTTTCCGCATGTCCTACATGTGGTACTGCCACTGACCAGTTGGCCGATCAGTATTCAGCGTACAAGGAGCAACACGCCACGCTGTTGCAGCGCATGGCTGAGTTGCAGCGGCGTAAATTAGAGTCGTGGCAAGAAGGAGAGGTAGCCGCGGTGTACATAGTATGGGGAGCTGATCATCAAAAACGATTAGCTGCATTGCAAATTCAAAGGGATATGTTACAGGAGTCTATCGGGCCTCAGCCGGCAGCTAACGCCGCCAGTCTGGAGTCTTTTCTGATTGCCGCGCGCGCTGCCGCCGAGGAGATGAAAAAGTTAGAAATTTGCAGCAACGGATTGGAGGTCCAGCAGAGGGACTTGTTTATAACTCTAGGTATTTTAAAGTCGCAGCGTGGTAGCTTAGAAACTGAGCAGACGTCGCTGTTTAGTGAAATGGCGTCTGTTACGTGTACGGAGGAAGAAGCGCAAGCTTTGATGCAAGCTAGTATCGGTCATAAATTACGGCGAGATAAATTAAGCATAGACTTGACCTTGGCGCGGCGTGAATTATCTGCGGTTGAGTCCACATGTTTGCATCTAAGAGAGTTACAAAAGCAAGCCGCCAGTCGTCATGAATGGCGTCAATCATTAGAAGAGCTGCGTGCAATTTTTCATCGAGACGCGTTACCTGCTAGCGAGGCGCAGCGCAGTCTTGAGTTACTTGAGGGTAGCGTTAATAGGAATTTGGAAGAGCTCGGCGTTAATTTTCGTATCACAGTTGGCGAACATCTGACGTTTAGGGCTAAGTTTTTCGATGGGCGAGAGCAGCCGGCGGAGAGGCTGTCTGGCGGTGAAAAGGTCGTGTTTGCACTAGCTTGGCGCCTGGCCGTTAACGCCGAGTTTGCCACAGATGTGGGTATACTGTGTCTCGATGAGCCTACAGCCGGTTTAGACGATGAGCGGCTAGAGTGTTTACGCCGCGCACTTGGTCAGATTCGTTCAATGACAGGATCTCATGGCTTGCAATGTGTCATGATCACGCATGAACGAAGTTTTCTACCTTTATTTGACCACGTTATCGAGCTATCTCCGCCACAATAACTAGAGGTCGCTATGCCAGTACTCGCTATTACAATTCCTAAGATTACAGCAACACCAGTGGCTGGCGAGAGACAATATATACATACGGCTATGGATGGCAACGTGTGGTATTCTCTGTCAGATAACCGTACGCGTTCTTCCGGTCGAAGAGCCGCCGCATTTTTGGCAGACCCGCCATGTGGCGTAGACCGCCAGTGGTACCTAGCCGGCACTGTGGAAAACGCACCACTTATTTCAAGTTTAGCCGAGCATAGTGATATATCAGCGTTCGTGTGTACTCCGTTAGCTTGCTCAACGGCAGTTAAGTGCGCCGTAGATCCCGATTATGCGCTATGCTTGTTATCTCAATGGACGGGTACGGTTCCTAGCCAGGGCGGCTGGCGCCCGCTAACCGCGCTCGACGCGTTAACTTATAGAATGACAGCTGCTTCAGATACGACGCTCGCGCAACGGCGCCAACTATTAGGATTGCTGGTCTCTCATCCTTTGTTTAAATCTTTACAGTTTATTCGTGGAAGTTCTGAGTTAGCGTGCGCGCGAGTTATCGGCTTATTGAGAGATCCGCGGTGGTTTGTGGATCCGACAAAGCCGGATAGCTCGTCCAGACTTATGGCGTTCTTTGGCCTGTGTCGCCGAGGATGGAGCGCGTCCCCAAAGTATTGCTGGCGCCGTCGACAGATACGAGAAGCCTGGCAGGGCATCGGGGCTCCTCCTAACGCAGCGTCTCTTCAGTATGATCCCGGCTGCTTTTTATGGCGGTTTTACGCGCGGCAGCCGACTCCAGAAGTAGCAGAATTTAGAACTGGGCGTAAGTTTTTGCAGTTTTTGTGCGGCCTGTGGCGCGGCATCCTGCCTGGATTTTTAAGCGATAATTATTTTGTTCCCGAATACTTTTTCGATACGTGCGGCGAAGCAACTGCATTTAGGTTACATCAGAATAGCTAGGATGCTTTATGTCATTATTAGTGAGGCGTTCCGGAAATTTAATGGAGTTGTCTACGGGACAGCCGGAGGCGTTGCCTCTAACTGTTAGACGTCTAGTTGAACCTCCGTTGACCTATCTGTATAAGAAATGGCGCCACAGTAGCCAGCGGCGTGATCCGGTCACTGGCGTGCAGCTGCCTAAAGTGGAAGTGATCCCTCGCAATCTCTACCAGTATGACACGTATGGTCGTCTTTGTTTCGGGGTGGGTCTGTGGCCGCGCGTACGTAGTGTGTTGGAAATCAATAAGTTGCTGTACGAGTTGGTGTCTTGCGACGCGCCGCACGAGCGCCCGGATAGATTTATTACAAATTGGGACGCCGTTGTACGTAATTTTCAATTTAGGCCGGGTCAGGACGACTGCCTAGTTGCTATAGCGGGCAATGAGTGTGGTATCATTAGTGCGCCGTGCGGATTCGGTAAAGGCGAATCGATTCGTATGATTTGTACTTTGTACGATCGTGCTAATATCCATGTTGTTGTTCCTGGGCTGTCCTTAGTCGAAAAGACTGTGGCTACGCTGTCCCGCAACATTCCTGGCGTCGGTCAGCTGGATGGAACTAAGTGTATCCAGGGGCGTGTAACCGTTATTTCAGCGGATTCACTTGAGAAATCAGATGGAGATGCTGACATTCTGATTGGCGATGAGATTCATCGTCTGGCCGCTCCAACATATGCTCGCGGTTTGGCGCGCTACCGTCGTAGCCGTAATTACGGCTTCTCTGCTACCCCCGAGGGTCGCCTAGATGGCGCTGACGCTGAATTAGAATCTCTGTTTGGTCCTATCATTTGGCATATGCCCTATAGCGACGCTCTGCGTCGCGGCTTGGTTGTGCCGATTCGCGTTGAGTGGCTAGATGTACAAATGGACGATAACCCTGTAGCAAATAAGACGAACGACACAACACGCAAGCGCCACGGTATTTGGCGCAACAAGGTTCGTAACGAGGTTATAGCTGAAAAGTTGTGCGCGTATGGGCCAGACATTCAGGTGCTGGTGCTAGTTGAAACCGTGGAGCACGCGCTACATCTACGTAAACTACTGCCGGATTTTCAGTTGTGCTATTCGTCTGGCGGCATTAGTCCTGTCGATGCTGAGGCTTATGTCAAAAAAGGATTAATGTGTACTGGCGAGGAAGTGATGACGGCCGAGAGCCGCGAGGCGCTCAGGTTGGCGTTTGCTAAAGGCGATGTGCTTAAGGTCATAGCTACTTCAGTGTGGGGTACCGGCGTAGATTTTCCTCTGTTACAGGTGGTTGTTCGCGCGGATGGCATGGCTTCACCAATTCAGGACGGGCAGTTGCCAGGTCGAGTTAGTCGTATTAATGACGTTGGAAAGGAAGTCGGCATTGTAATTGATTGCGTGGATCAATTTGACGATACGTTTAGACGGCGTGCTGTGGCTCGTCGCCGTAACTACGCCGCGCAGGGGTGGGAGAATGTGCTGCCCAAGCGCCTGGGTGGGTCTGTTTTTATTAAAAGGGAATAAGATGAACGATTTGTTTAGCGACCCTCTGTTTGTGGCTGTGCTGTTTATTGCTGCCGTATTCATCCAGCAGCTGCTGCTGTGCTGGTTGTTTGTGCGCGGTACAATACGTATGCTGCGTGTCATTATGGACGCGCTCAAGAACAGCTGGTGCATTAGCGCCGAGCTCGAATCCGTGGCTGAGATCGTGGCTGCCGTTAACTGTAATCGACCGACCACCGGAGCAGAGCAGTCCACTGGATCCGACTAATATCCGGATATTGTTGGGGGACAAATGGCTCTTCCATTTCATGACGAAAGTACGCCTGCAAACCTAGTAATATCGGCTGTCGAGCTCGAGACTAGGCTGGGGCAGCAGATACGAGAACTATGGATCCAGGCGGTGCGATTACACCAGCGTGCTGTTAAGGGCCAAAATAGCCAGTATTGCTCATCGCCGCGCTGGGACGGCGGTCGCGATGCTGCCGGGCGCCGGTCACAGCCTATTTGGCCCAAGATCGCCAAGTTTGTGTTGTCGCATCACCTGGATCCTGTTCAATTTGTGCGCTCCCAGTTTCACGGACGACTCAGTAATGCGCCTACTCCTAATATGTGTCTGACACCATCGGCGGTGCAGCGTTATAAGGAGTATTCAGACAAGATCTTCACCAGGCTGACGTTTGAATTTCAGCAACAAAATCGCGAAGCCGAGTACTCTCTCAGGCGGTTTCTTCAAGACGGGTACCAGCAGGATCAGGCGTGTCGACTGGTTATTGACTCGGGTTTCACGGTCCTCTCGCCGCTTTATAGGTACTGTCTGGCTGTAGCGACCGGCCATAGTGATCTGGCAGATGTCTGGGAACCCGATGCACTAAGTCAATTTATGCTGAACCCCGATGATCTAGAAAGGATATTCGGCGCGTTTTTGCCTGTGCAGTTACAGCAAAAACTTCCACCGCAGTATCGTAAATCACAATAAAACGGAGATGCCACAATGGCCTACGATCCGCGCAAGCTAGCGCCTGAGCTAGCGCAGCGTTCGCGCCTTACCGCCGGCGAAAAAGAGTATTTGTTGGCCCATCTGCTGCGGTGTCCCTTGCTGTTCATGCGAGCGAGGGATTTGCTGCAGCCAGAGGATATTGATTCTATCGAAGACGTGGTTTTCCTCGTCGTGTGGCGTGCCGCGCTAACCGTGGCGACACGCAATGGACGTGACTTGCCACAACCTTATGGCAAACTTCGGCCTTTGCTAGAAATAGAGGCCAAGAAGATGGCCGCCGACGACCCAGAGCGGGTCTTAGATGAGCACAACTTTCTTCTATTCGGCAAGGATGGCGACGGCTTTTTTGCGTGGGCCGGCGATTTTGCTGAGGCCGAGTTGGACGAAGTATCGGCACAGATATTTCTTACTAAGTATCTAGAAGAGCGCAAGGTTTACAGCAAATTGCGGCGATTCGTCGATAATTGGGGCAACAGCGTCCCTGACAGCCTGGCTCCGTTCTTTCAGCAGTTGTCGGCTAATCAGATGGCGATTAGCGGATTAAACGCCGTAGAAGACACAACGCCATTTCCCTCTAACGACGATTTTAGTACTAAGCCAACGGGCATCTGGCCAACCGGAATGGGTTTTATCGATCATCTTATGGGCAATGGGCAGGCGCCAGGCGAGGTGTACGTGTTAGGCGGTCCTACCGGCGGAGGCAAAACCACGTTCGCTGTGCAGTTGGCACTTTCGTCTGCGCAGTACCAGCTTAATGAGCATCCGATAGGCTATGGGCACTGTTTTTACTACAGCTACGAGTCTCCCGTGGATACCGATATTCGGCTAAGGGTATGGGTTCGTGCTGGCGAGATTGATTATGACACGTTTCGTCTAAATAAGCCTTTGTCTACACAGGAAGACCCGACTTCGTACAAGGATTACGAACGCGCTGCCTGTCATGAAATTGGCCGCGGCAAGGTCATTCATGGCGAGAGGGAACGTCTCATCAACGCGCGTAAGCGACTGGACAACAAAAACCTGTGGCTTAAGGATTACTCTGGGACTTACCCAGGTGTTGGTAACGGCGGTATAGACGAGATCGTTGTCGATTTAGAACGTGAGCAGCATCTTGGCAGACGTCCGGTTCTAGTGATTGTCGATTACGCCGGCATTGCTGTGACCAACTATATCAATGCCCATCCTCAGGTCAGGATGGAGGAATGGCAAATGCTTAACAATTACATTAACGACATTCGTCGTAAAGTAGCCATTCCCTATAATTGTTCTGTGTGGGTGCTGCATCAGTTACATGGCGACGAGACTCGCAAGGGCCCCACGGCCAGGCAGCATCACTCTCGCATGCGCGGCGCTCGTAACTTCGCCGATAACGCGGCCTTCGCTTTTGTTATGGGTAACTTAGACCCACAGACTTCTGCGTTACAAATTGAGTGTACTAAGCATCGACGTGCTGCAGCCTCCAATGAGCCGGCTATATTTGTGCTCGATGGCCGGGTCGCTCACTTTAAGCCGGCTAATGAGACGTACGCTGTAAGTAGCCGCGCGTGCGGTGGCTTTGCTAACAAGGCCGACAGGGGCGTTATCGTCGCGCCTGGTGTGCAGGTGGCGACTCCTGGTACTCCTGGTTCGTCCTTTAGCGGTTTCGTCAATACCCAGGGTCCCTATGATGGCTCTAGGGTCACAGGCCCAGAGGATGTGTGATGGTTTTACCGCCGTGGTGTTGCATAAAAATTAATTTTGAGTCGCAGTACGGCAATAGACGCGGGCGGCGGCGCTATTCAGTTAGTGGACGCTCGGGCGCTAGCTTAGGTTTCCCTTCGACTGGCAGGTGTGACAGGCACGCCGCGTATAAGAGCTATAGTCGTAATCGAGGCGGAGCTTGGAGTTTTAGTATGCCGTACATGTCGCGTAGCCGTAGTAGCTAATAAACATGGAGGGTGTGTGATGGTTTTACCCCCGTGGTGTTACGCAAAAATAACATTTAATCCTGGTAGCCCTAAAGGTGCTATTTTCCGCTGCTCCGTTAGTGGCAGCCGCCCAGACGCGTGTCTGTCCGACGCCAACTTTAAGAGCTACGCGCAGACTGTAGCCGGGGCTTGGAGCTTTAGTAGGGCCCATTCATCCAGTATGAATAGGTAACAAACAATGGACGCCTATTTAAACAGTAAGCTTTACCGTTTGCTAGATGAGCGTATGGGTGGTGTTGTTAAGGTAGTCAATAAAGGAGAGGCTGCTTCTTATACAGAAGCCACGTCACTTGATACACGTCGACCGTACTTACGTTGGATGCACCGCGGCGAGCAGTATGTGACTAGATGCCCTTACTGTGCCGATCACTCCGGTCACTTATACTTTTCACATTTATACGGCACCTATAGTGTGCACGTTCAACGGGATCTGTTTGACTTGGTTAAATGTTTTCGTTCTGACTGTTTACAAGATTATGACCATAGACACCGGTTAGCGGACAGAGTCTTTATCAGGTTGAGTGCAGAGCACCGCCGTAATGAGATGAAGATATTGCCTGGGCGCGTGTCTGCAGACAACGGCCGCTGCTTGCATCCGGTGCCCCACCCAGGCCGATTATTGTCATTGGTAACTTTGTCTGCCGATCATCCTGCGCGGCAGTACATTCAGAATCGTGGTTTTGATTTAGTTGAACTGGATACCGTATGGGGCGTCCGTTACGCCGTAGAGCCGTGCAGTTACCCTGCTGTCGAGGGCCGCATCGTCATTCCAATAATGATGGACGGTATCATGGTTGGTTGGCAGGCACGGTGTGTTGGCGAATTTACACACGCAGGTTCGCCAAAATATCTAACGATGCCAGGGTTGCCTAAGCGCCTGGTGTTATACAATTACGATAGGGCTAAGAATCAGCCGTTTGTAGTTATAGCCGAAGGACCTAGTGACGTATGGAGGCTTGGATCGTGCGGAGTCGCTCTTCTCGGTAAGACTATTAGTGAGCAGCAGATACGGCTTATTCACAAGCATTGGGGTGACAAGGTAGTAATTGTGTTGCTTGATTCTGACGACCCTGCTGCGGCAGAAGACGCCAATAAGATTTGTGTCAAGTTACGTACTGATTGTGAGCGCGCTACCGTATTATCATTACGTTTACCGGAGGGACTGGATCCCGGTGATTGCCCTCGTGATGCATTACATGAGTTTATACGTGCAGCAGCTATGGAGCAGGATGTACTATTGCCACAGCTAGGGACTACCGATGATATTATTGTCCGGAATAAATAAGCTTTATTTTGTTGTCGTGTCGCCACGTGAACGATGTCGCCCGCGCTCAGTTAGTATGACTGCTAGTTGTTCAAGAGCATTTGCTAGTAGATCAATCTATGGTTTTAAGAGCTGTGCTGGACTCAGGGTCGGGAGGGAGAGCTACAGTGTTAGCCGTTCTTTAACTGTTGGAACTGCTAGTAGTAGGCAGAGGTCTTAATATGTTTGCTCCATGGATACTCAATAAGCGTGAGTTTTCTTACATGCTGCTTGGCTGTGCCCAGGGCGTCGCGAGAGTGAGCGGTTCTACCGTCACAGTCGATGGCGATCGTAAGCTGTATAGTAGTTATTCATTGCGTGTTTTCAAAAGTTACTCCGGAGATGTAAGGGGATGTTGGAGCTTTAGCTGCAGCAACTTTTGGTAGGAATAAATATATGTTTGCTCCATGGATATCTTCAGAAAAGGACCATAATCCCGTAATACTTACTGACAACAATCGTAGCTTTTGTCGCGCACTGTCGCCTTTCCCTGGTAGGCACAGATTGACGTATAGTGTTAGCGGGCATCGGAATAAGTATAAGAGCTACAGTCGGCCCAGCCATAATGGCGCGTGGAGTTTTAGCCGGTCTGCGGAGAAAGGAAGTCGGTAATTGTCTACAACCATGTCTCCTAGTGCTAATGCACAGTATCATCTTGAATTGTTAATGGGCGGTATGCCGTACGAGACAATTCAAGAACGTTGTCCTGTCTATCCGCTAGACGCTGTTGGCATGCCAGCGCCCGGCCCCGACTTCATAGCGGAGGGTCGGCGCCGCGGCGACCCGGAGTGTAAAATTACGCCGGCTACTTTTTCTAAGCGTGTCGGTGACTTGCCGTTCCTGACAGCGCTGTACCACGCCGCGCTGTACAGCGAGAACTTCTCTCTTCCAGTTGAATATCAATTCACAACGCATACTTCATCATTCGTTCCTGGGCATCTACGAGAACGTAATCGCGTTGGTCCGGCACGTGCAACTGTCATGATTCTTGGCAAGTGTCCCGGGCGGGAAGAAGTCAGGGCTCGTACTAATTTTGTTGGGCCTGCCAGTGACGTACTATGGAATACGCTGGAGGAACTCGGTATTGATTACCAGGCTACACAGGCCTGGTATTTGGCTAATGCCGTACGCTTTCCTAATATTGATTTGGACAAGTCGGCGTTACCTGCCAGCTGGGTTAAGGATTGTCTTCCGTTGCTGCATCAGGAACTTAGACTAGTTCGCCCAGACTATTTGTTGTGTTTAGGCTCAGAGGCGGCCAAGGCAGTGTTAGGCCGCAGTGCGAAAATTGGCGATCTAATAGGCCAGACTGTTGACCTTACAATTCCAATGTGCAACGGCGTTCACTACGAGCCAGCAGAGCGCGACGTTAACGTTTTGGGTAAAGTATCTTCTTTTGATCACACTATTAAAGTTATGGGATGTACACATCCCGCGCACGTGACTCGCAACCCTGACGAATTGCCTCAGTTTACAGCGGCACTGCGTTTCTTTGTTCGGTGTATCCGGGGTTGTGGTACATTAGAGGAAGCAAATCTTGAGAGAGTGTACGTTCGTACTAATGACGAGTTAGTAGCGCTGGCCGATAAAATTTTAAGTGAGGCTCCGGGCCCTATTGCGCCACTGGCAGTAGATTGCGAGTGGCACGGCAAGCGGCCAGAAGAGGGGTACTTGCGAACGATTCAGCTTAGCCACAAGGCTAAGTTTGGCGCGGCTATCATTTTGCGTGAGACTGGCGGCGCACGTAATACTGGGTTAGATTTAGGCGTGGTTCTCGGGCAGCTAGAGCGTGTTATGCGCAGCAGGCCCGGCCGGCACGTGCGCTTAATCGGGCACAACCTTAAGGCTGACTTGCCCTGGCTAGTTCATCTTGGCATCGATGTTCGTGACCAATTTGATGCGCCCAACGACGATCCACCCCCGGGCAAGCTAGGTTGGGAGAAGACTAGGACCGAGGGTGGTTTTGATACGCTGTATGCAACTCATGCTCTGGTCGAGACCGGCCCGTTTAAACTTGAGGTAGTTGGTTCTCAGTTTATAGGTACGCCTCGCTACGACCTTCTGCTAGATGCGTGGCTAGACGAGCACTGTAAGTCGCGCGGTATGAAGCGAGATGCCCTGGAAGGCTATGGGGATGTACCTGAAGATTTGTTGCTGCCTTACAGTGTGTATGACGTGGACCTTTCATTCAGGCTATTTGAGTTATTTAACGGCAACGGCACTGATAAGAGCGGCATGCTTGATTGCGATCGATACGGGAACTGTGCACGCGAGGCGTTCTGGCGAACCCAGAAAACCGCGCTTCCATTTCTTGAGATGGAAACGACAGGTATTTTAGTGGATCGTGCCAGAGTAGAGCAGTTGATCGACATTTTCCAACAGTCCAAGTCAGCCAAACTTGCGGAATTCCGTAATGCCGTGGGCTGGGTTGATTTCAATCCAGAGTCTACTTATCATCGCCGCGCTATTTTGTTCGGCGACCGTTTCGTTGGTCGACGTAATAAAGACGGTACAATTATTACTGTGTTGCCCGCCGGCGTACAGCACTTTGGGCTAACCCCCATTAAGCCGTCTGGTAAAGGCAAGGCCGCTGTGCCTTACGAAGATTTATATGCGGACGAGCCGTGTCCTTTAAATCAGCTGCCGTCCACTGACAGAGAAACTATTAGCATTTTGGCGGGCAGCAGTAGTCAGCCGTTGCTTAAGCTCTTACGTGATTTGCGATACGTTGCGCATGCTCTTAAAACTACGCTGCGTCCGCCGCGTGGTCCGGAACCAGACGATGACGAGGGCAGCGAACCCGTGTATGAAAAGGGGCTCTTGAGCTACGTCGATTCTGATGGTGCCGTACGTACGCATTTCTTTCCTGTTGAAACTGGGCGCGTATCATCGAGTAAACCAAACTGCCAAAATTTCTCTGGTCAACGCGATGCGGATTATCAGAGGATTTTGGGCAGCGTTTATAAACACTCTATTCGCAGTTGTTTGAAGGCTCGTCCTGGCTGTGTGTTTATAGATGCTGACTATACTGGAGCTGAGGTTGCGGTTGCTGCGTGGCTTTCAAATGACGCCAATTTAATTGAGCACGCGCGGCGCTCTACGTTACCTGACGATCATCCTGACTTCTATGATATTCACTCGTCTCTGGCCGTACGTGCGTTTCAACTTGGCTGCCTTCCGACTAAGAAGGGCCTGGACTCTATCGGTAAGAAGCACTACCGCGTGGCTGCTAAATCTGTAGTGTTTGGTCGCTTTTATGGTCAGGGGGCGGAGGCTCTTGCACGAACCGCGCGTTCTAAAGAGGCGCCTATTACGGTGCAACAAGCGCAGGAGCTCATAGCAGCGCTTACGCAAATGTATCCGGATCTCGATAAGTACTTTGATAAATGTCGTCGGCGCGTCGTCAATCCTGGTTGGAGTTGCACTTGTTTTGGCCGATATCGACGTTTTCCAAAAACTAACGATCGTCAGAAACAAGGTGAGTTTGAACGCCAGAGTATGAACATGGGTACACAGTCTGGCGTGGCCGATGCTATGGCACTGGCGCTAGCCAACTTACGGCAATATCGATTTGAGCATCCAGAAGTTAAATTCTCCATGGTGCTACAGGTTCACGACGCGGTGATGTTGGAGGTGCCGATTGAGTGGGCTGAATATGTCTATGACGTTGTTTTACCGCTATGTATGGTTGAACAAGTTCCCGTTATTCCTTGCGACCTAGACGGCTTCCCGCTTGGTACCGGGCCGTATCATCTTGGTATTGGCTGCGCCGTATACGAGTACTGGGGCGAAGAACTAACGGTTGAGCGTTGCCGTGAATTAGATTTGTCTGAGCGGCTTGCTAGCCACTAAACTATGCCTGTAAACGTGTTATAATTACGTAGCTTAGTTTTCATTTATGGAGGGCTGCGCATGTAAAAATCAGGTGTTGTATTTTTGTCAGTAGTCGTTTAACTTGGTCGAAAGCTAGTCGTTGTCGAGGTTGGTTAAGTTTTATTGAAATCGCTGACCTCAAGGCAAGCCCCGGGGTTTGGCTCCACCTAACCACTAGGTAACGAGTCAACGCAAGCAGTGTATTAGACAAGAGGCTAGAACCTCAACTGAACTAACTATACTGTGGTAGGTATAAGTACGATACGGACGCCTCCCTAATCTGTATCCTCTACGTTAGCCAGTGTCGAAGGGATGTATATCGGAGGTCTAACAAGCACCCACTTACCGTAAAACTTGTTAATTACTATGTTCCATGTACCTGTGCTAAATCTGGATAATCAACCACTAATGCCAACAACGCTGTTGCGGGCACGGAGGTGGATTGCATCTGGTAAAGCTACGCCATTTTGGAAGAAAGGGGTGTTTTGTGTGCGACTCAACATAAAAACCGAAGAAAACAAACAGCCGATTGCAGTTGGCGTGGACCCTGGCAGTAAAAAAGAAGGCTTTACTGTTAAGAGTGAAGCTCACACTTTTTTGAATATTCAAGCAGATGCCGTGACCTGGGTTAAAGACGCCATGGAAACAAGGCGTAATATGCGCCGCGCACGGCGAAATAGAAAGTGCCCTTGTCGTCAGCCAAGATTTAATCGTAAGAAAGGCGGCCTGGCGCCATCCACTAAAGCGCGATGGCAGTGGAAGTTAAGGATTATTAATTGGTTGAAGAAAATGTTTCCCGTTTCACATATTGTTGTCGAGGATATAAAGGCTAAGACGACAGGCGGCCGGCGCTGGAATAAGAGTTTTAGTCCTCTTCAAATTGGTAAACGGTGGTTTTATTCACAACTATCTAATTTGACGTTAAAACAAGGCTGGGAAACTAAGGGATTACGAGACAGCTTCGGATTAAAAAAAACTAGCAACAAGCTGAGCGAATCTTTTGATGCGCACTGCGTCGATAGCTGGGTGTTGGCAAATTATATCGTTGGCAAGCATACGGTTCCGGATAACAAAAAGATACTCTACTTAAGGCCGCTGCACTTTCATAGACGACAACTTCATAGGCTGTGTCCGGGTAAGGGTGGTATAAGGAAAACATACGGCAGTACGATGAGTATTGGATTGAAGCGCGGTAGCTTAGTTAAACACAAGAAACACGGCTTAGTGTATGTTGGTGGTACTAGCAAGAATCGGATTAGTCTATATAGTATGGAAGGTAAACGTTTGGGACAATCTTTCAAGGTGGAAGATTGTCAGTTTTTGACCTTTAATTCGTGGGCTTTTAACTAAGGAGGCGGGTTTCTTACCCGTAATTTTATGGCTCAAATGCGTTCCACTGGTGTTTCTACTAAGGCGTACTGTGAATCACGTGCTGGCGACAAGTATGGCAACTATATCGTTGCTGCAGATGCAAACGCTATTATTAAGAATCCTTCCTGGAGTAACGACCAGGCATCCGAAACCGTGTTTAGATTGCTGCCGCCCCCTAATCCGGCTGTTCCCGGGCAGTTTCTGCCGACGCGTATGTTGATGGGCGAGTACGGCGATGAGGCGCATACCTGGCTGGTCCGTTACGACACTGCCAGGTATTTCGGCTCTGTCGATGACAACCATACTGGCATCTCTATGCTGCTGCATCCTGAAGTGGGCGATCCCAATTATAACATCGATACCGATAATCCTTTTGGTGTGTTGGTTCAAGCAATTACACGGGCTTGCAAGAACGGCACCGACCAGCAGGGATGGGCCTCTCTTATTCAGGGCGTGCGCCCTGTCTTCCCTCGTCCGAAGATGACTTATTTTGCGCAGGCGTTTTTGTTTGTGCGAGATAACAAGCCGGCCTTCGAACGGGGCGAGTCTCCATTTGGTGCTGGGCCTGAGGATAAGACCGTTATTATCGCTATGTCCTCTACCGCTGGTAACGCTATTTTGCGGCTTATGGATGAAGAGGAAGAGGACTGGAAGGGCGCTCCTGAAGACCCGGCCCGGTTCCGTAACGGCGATCCGGTGTCTATTCAGTACGGCGCATTCGTTCATCTATTTCCTGACAAGTTCGACCCTCGCGTTGCCGTGTCCGCCATGGCGGATGACGTTTATGGCGGCAGCAGGCAGAGGCGTGGCAATAGTAATGAGAATAGTGGCGGATTTTCGAAGTATGCCGCGTTCTTTACGCCATCTATTAATATTCACGGGCGCGATATTCATGCTAGCTTGATCGGACGTGAGGCGCTAGTAGCTAGCAAGGTTAAACCGTGGGATAAATTGTTCCGCTTTTATAGCGACGTGGAGCAGGCTCACCGTATTTGTCGGTGTGTTTTGGAGGCTAAGGATCTAGGCCAGCGTTATCGTTCCATGCTGACGGCTATTGCTTACGCCTTCAGCGATCGGCCGGGGTGGCTTACGGATGAGGTGCATTCCGCGATGGCGTCGATTTCGACTCCAGCGGTACAAGTTCCGGCGGCCGCGCGGCAACCGGGCTACTCTACCGACCCCGCTTCCCCACAGGCGACGACTTACCAGCCTGTGGTCGTTCCGCGGCCGACTCCCCCTATGCGGCCGACTCCTCCTATGGCGTCGGACACGTCTGTGGTAATGGCAGCTGAGTCTAGTTGGCTTGATCCTTATAACGGCTGGAATGGAGAACCCGCGCAGGGCGCTCCTCCAGTTACAGAGATGCCTACTGCCGCGGCGTTCGCGCCTCTGCCGGCATCTCTTGTAACCGGCCCGGCCGTACCTACGCCGTCCGCCGCGGTTCCGGCGGCTGACCCGCTGGAGACGGCTAAACAGGCACTGGCTACCGCCGTTGCCAAGGCGCAGGCCCGCAGTCGATTGGCTCACAAGCCTCCGGCTTAGTTGTAGTAGTGTTAGCGAGGGGCCGCTGTGACAACACCCGGGCGGGAAGCCGGCCGGGTGTTGTTTTCTGCTAGTTGAGTTTATTTTTGCGCGATGGGGTGTATATGGGACGGCGTAAGAAAGATACCTGGGACATTGGGCAAGTTGATTCACTACGTCAGGCGATGTTTGACCAAGCGCGTGAAGAATTTGGCGCCGGCGCCGTTTATACCGGTACGGAGGCAGAGCAGCGCATTGTCGGGCTGCCAATACCGGCCTTGTGTTTGCGATATTTATTCCAAAGTGCGGTGTTTCCGCTAGGTCGATTTATAGATATTGTCGGTAAGCAGGGCTCTGGCAAGAGCGCTATGCTATACGAGTTGTTTCGGTGGCATTACTACTATGGCGGATATTCATTTTTGGTTGAAACCGAATCGAAGGATTCGCCAGATTTGCGCAATGCTATTGTGGGCGATAGTGACGCTGTAGCTTCTATCATGGCCGATTCTCTCGAGGGCTGGATGGGCACGCTGCTTAAGTGCATTAGAATCGCGCAAGGCGCGTTCGACGGCACTCCAGCGAACCCGGGCCCGGGGCGTATCCGTCCGGTCTGCTTTGGCATCGACAGCCTAACGGCTGTTGCTGCTGAAGAGACCAGGGCCAATATCAATAAGAATGGGGCGCCCAGCCGGCGTTATCCTATCGAGGCCATGAAGATTACGGATATGTTCCGCGTGCTCCCTGCTGAAATTCGCGACTTCCCCTTCACGTTGGCGGGCATTAACCACCTCAAAGATGCTCAGAGTGAAGATCCTCGGGCGGCGAAGCGCCTCCCTGGTGGTCTTGGTCTCCGTTTTCAGGCGACCTACGAGCTCGAGATGGCTTTTGTCGGCGATATTCGCCTCAAGAGTTATCAAGGTATTGAGGTGACGCTATGTCTGCGCAAGAACTCCATGGGGCCGTCACGCCGCAAGATCGGAGCCAGTCTCATATGGTGGGATGAGCCGGATGAGGCTGGCGTTATGCGGCAGAGAGTTTTATGGAACTGGAACGCGGCAACTATCGAGCTACTATTGGCCTTTCATAAAGATAAGTGGATGCAGGATGCGATTCAGAACATCGTTGATCTGCATGTGGTTAATATGAAGGGTAAGAAAGTTTGGTCTAACTGCCTCGGCATTTCACGCGACGACCCGGTTTCATTTTATGAGGCCGGTGAGAAGATCGAGGCCAGAGACGATGTATGCGCTGAGCTACACAAGCTCTTTGGCATTCGCAATCGCGCTACGTTTAAACCAGGTATGGACTACCGAGTGCAGCTAGATGAGGCACAGAAGCAGCTGGTGCCGGCGCTGGATAGCAATGGGGAGATTATAGAGGCTACCGCCGGTGTTCCGTGGAGTCATGCTGCGTCGCTACGCGACGAATTCGATGCTGGCGGCGAGGTTTAAACTGTCATGGACGAATTTCAAAAAAAGTTTAATGCGTTCGCTGAACAAGAGCTGGCTAAACAAGAGTGGCTGCAGCAGAAAGAAGCTAGCTACGAAGAGCGCATAGTAAGACGTGTTTTAGATCGTTTCCGCATTCGTTCATGCGAGGCAGATTTGCGTGAGTGGAGCCGCGCTTATGGCGATGGCTCCATCACTTTTACTTCGTTTAATGCGGTGTTCCCCGAGTTCCCGGTGTTTTTACATACGCGTTCGTTGCCGCGGCTACATGAGTTGACGTTGTCTGACCTTGATCGTAATTTCTACAAGACGCGGCTGTATAGTGCGCTGCAGGATTTTGCGGAGTTAGAGCCGGAAGCACATTCAGGTAGCTTCGGTATGGTTGTACCTTGGGGCGGCCAAGGTGATATGATACTGCATAACTCTACGCTAATCCCTGAGCGCGGATTTAGAATAACCTGGCAGCTTGGTAGGACGCTGCCTATGTTACATCTAGAGCGTTTTGGTACCGCTAGGGCCAGCAAGACACAGCCTGAGAATGTGCCTATTTTAGATGAACCCGAATCCTTCTTAGATGCTGTGGCGCGCATATGGGTGCCCTAATATCCGGATATTAATGAAATGAGTGCGGCTCTGCCAACGTGGACATCTTCGGTTGATCCGCTAGTATTTACTGCCGCGCAAGAAAGTGGGCTTGATGCGCTGGTAGCTTCGTTGGAAGATGACACAGAAGTACTGGCCATTAATAACGCCGGGGCTATTACATTAAGTAGCGACGGCAAGCTGCCCAACGAGCTCACTTTTAGCCAGGCCGCGTTTTCCCAGCTGTGCGCTGAGATTTGCCCCGGTCTGGCGAGTCTGATGACCAGCTTATCCGTCGTTGATGACCGTAACCCCGGCATGCCTCTGGACACGCCTCTGGCGGCTAAGATTTTTAACCGTTTAGCCGCTATGCGTTTTGATTCGTGTGTACGCGACCATCAGTTAGTTGTCAACAAGCCCGCTAATCGTGTTGATGGAGTAGTGGGCCCTAGCTATCAACGAGTACCACACGATTTGTTTATGGAGCTGGTTCGTACAATACTCAGTGCTACCGGCGACGACTGGAAGTTTAATGGTGGGATAGTGCTTGGTAGGCGCCTTAGTGTTTCTTATAAGCTGGCTGAGCCGTTCACTACTAAGCCAGAAGTTTACTACGCTGGATGTTACTGCTCTAATAGCGATGCGGGTGATTCAAGCCTGTGGGCCTCGTTTACGTTGTTTCGCGGTAACACGGAAGAAATGCTGCTGGAATCGGGGCCGGAGCAACGTTGTTTACATGCGGGGCGTAACCTATATACTCGTGCGCGGCAGCTACTACAGAGAGCAACGCGGCCAGGGTGCGACAGACGGGAATTGCGCCAACGCCTTATTGAATTAGACAAGCAATCTTTAGGCATTGAGACAGATCGTCTGTTAGTTCCACTTACATTTTCTAATACGGCCGCTAAACTTGAGCTACTATGGAACAAACTCGGTGCGGCGGGTACGGCGGCTGATACGCTAACTCGCAAGTTTATTAGAAGTGCGCCAGAAGATCCGACTCAATACGCCGTGTTACGCTGGTTACTATCAGATGCGCAGCAGCAGCCAATTACGGCGAAAGAACGTATTGGCCGCATGGCATGGAAACTGTTAATGTCAGCAATTCTACCAACTATTGTTTAAGGGGCAGCACTATGGCTATTAAGACGCGCGTCGAATGTGAATGGAATGTCGAAACGATGACGCCGGAGCAGAAGCGCATCTATGAGGCGGCCTCGCCGGAGTTTCTGGCCGGACTTGGTCGCGTCCAGAAGTTGATGTCCAAGAATATTTCGTCCAACGTCTGGAACGCGTACAATCTCGGGCGTGAGATTGATGTGCTACAGAAGGCGTGTGGTGATAGGACGTTGTCAAGACTGCAGGTTTATTTTGTTATGGGACAAGATACGCTGTCGGTAGGCCTGATGATTTATCAGCGTTTTACCGAGGACGAGCTAACTAATTTGCTAGCGCGGCGTTGCGCCGACGGCTCTCCTATCTACTGGGCGCATGTTCGTGTCTTGGCGCGTATTGCCGATGCTTCCGCGCGTAATCTCGTTATCGAGCGACTGCTGGCCGAGAGCTGGAAGACTAAAGAGCTTAACGACTTTGTTCAAAAGTCTGGAGAGGATGCTGTTGCTCCCGGCCGCGGGCGACACGTGGCCAAGCCGCACGATCTAGCCGGCTGTGTTACGCAGATCATCAAAAAGAGCCAGTATTGGCAGAACCACTATACCCAGGTCTGGAGCCATCTTCAGGATGAGTACCTGGGCGAGATTGGTCAAATGAACGCTGTTGAGAAGCGACAGCTACTGGATAAGATCTCCTCCGCCATTAGTGTCGTTGATCAAATTGAGCAGATTTCTAGTGCGCTGACGCGTGATCTGCCGCGGCTGCGGGCTAAGATCGAGGAATTGTCTGGCCACAGGAAGGACCCGGCTATTAAGGGATAGGACAGCGTATGCCCAGTGTGTCCTCTGTTTTAAAAACCAGGGATCGTCTAGTGGCTAGCTTTGCGGCCGCCTCCTTCTCAACAGACGGAGGCGGCCTTCGTTTATTCGCAGATCATGTCGCCACTATGCTTCCGCCGGAGATACCCTACACAGCTATTTTTCAGACTTTGTGTGGCTTGTCTGGTCAGACGTTGGATAAGACGGTTCTGTATAGGCTAGCTTGGCGCCTAGCAGGCAACTTGGATACGTTACGCCGCGGTCATCCGGTATGTATCTGGCAGGGGCAGCTCGTTCCAGAGTGGCACCCGGTACAAGTTATTGAGGCGCAACAAACATATCAGTTTGCTCAGAAGAAAAGGATCGCGGCAACAGAGTATCGTATTAGACTAATGGCTGGTAGCGCCTGTCCGGCGATTATAACCAAGACGTGGTCCAATAGATTTATTTCGTACTTTGCACGAAGTGAGTTAGGGTTTTCGGCGCCGTGGGGTAAGTCCCCGTATGTCGATGCGACAGAGCTGGTTAGTTTACGTTTTGACGTTGAGATAGATGCTGAGTATTGTCGTTACGGTAAGCCTGGGTTTGATAAAGTTAGTGTCCGCTCTGAGCATTTAACGTGGAATCGCAAGATTTTTAAAGCGCGTGCGCATCTTGTTCCGCCGTGCCCTAGTAACTACCAGCACCCCTGCCACCAGTGCCCGATTGGCGTAGATCAGTGCATGGCTGGAACTCATCCTACTACGTATGTTTGGAAGCTGTGTAGTTCGTGCCATAAAGATTCTTGGCACGATCCCAAGATTCTAAATCATTGTTTAGTTTGTCGACAAAGTAAGAAACTAGTCTAGAGAATCTCAGAAAAAAATCTTCACAGCTACCCTTGAACAGAGACGAGCTTTTAACTACTATTACTTTCAGCAGTTGATGTCTCACAGTGTTTCAGTACTTTACCATTAGAAAGGCAAAGTCATGCAGTGGTCCAAGGATCCGGCGTACGAGAATAATTTGCAGTACATCGCTGAGGTTAAGTTTAAGATTGTTCGTGACATTCCCATTGCACTTATTGATCGTGCGGAGGGAATGCGGCGCCAGGCACGTGCAGATCGTAAGTTGAACGACGAGAAGGTTGAGCTGATGGCGGCGGCTATGCGGCACCCTGCGGCCATGCTTCCTATGGGTCTACTTAATAGATTCATCAATGGCAGCTACGAGTACTATCCGCTTGATATGAATCACCGTATTGCCGCGGCTATCCGCAACGGGGCCAAAACCGTCGATGCGTACGTTACCGAAGTCTCTGGGCTGTATCACGAAGCATTGATTCCGCGCGTGGTCAATAATTGGGAGGGCTCCGGCCTTTCCCGTGACGAGATGCTGGCTAACGCCAACTTTATGATCAATAATTTTGGCGCGCTTACCAAGGAAATCATCGCTAAATTCCCCGAGCTCAAGAATGGAAAGGCCCTATCTGCCTATCGTGGACGCCTGTCTACTGCGCAGGCTATCCAGGAAATGGGCATCAAGGGATGTTTTTCTAAGTCGGTTTTGAGCAGCATGTCCAAGCTCGTTAAGACCGACAAGGACGCGCTCGGTGCCGTGGCTACGCTTATTAATCAACACAAGCTCAAGTCTGACGACGCCAACGACCTTGTCAACGATGTCAAGAAGGGCCGGTCTGACGCCGATCGTAAGGAGCGCGTTGCGGTATGGCGCGAGCTTCTGTCGGCTAGTCGCTCCGCTCCTGCTCAGCGCGCCGGCCGGCAGGTTAGGAATCGTGTATTGGTGACGATGCGCCGGCTGCATAATCAGGTTGTGCCTGCCAGGACCCTTACGCAATTGCAGCTCGAAGGCCTGGACCTTGATATTGTCGCTCGCCTGTGGGACGACATCTGCGATAACTTCGGAAGCTTGCTCAGCAAGCACCAGCGAGTTACTCTGCCGCGCCCGGCTGGTGTGACTCGCTAGCATCTAAATGCGTTATAGAAAGTAGGGTCATGAATGCTCGTGCTTAAGGACGAGATTCTTCGACACCTGGCAGACCAGACGATCCAGTGGACACTGGATCGTCTGGTGGCCAGGGTAGGTAAGCACGTAAGACCGGAACAAGCGCGACGACGATTTTGCAGTACGCGGCATTACCGTGCCGGTACGCTGGCCTCTATTTCGTTCGAAGAATCGTTGTTAGTAGGCGCCAGGCAGGTTATTAACGGCATATTGCGAGACATGGTTAGACGCGGATACGCGACTATACGATTTGGTGAGAATAACGATAAATTGTACTTTCCAGTTAACAGCGGGGAACTAATTGGCGCTACAGATTCATGCTCCGGGAGTAGTCATACACGTCGAGCCAAGCAGAGAGCTAGGGAGCTATGAATTCTGTTGCCATTTTGGCATGCATTTGCATCCTGAGGCCTTTGTGCTTTGGCTGCAGCAGCTTGAGAAACTGGCCGAGGCGGCTGCCGCCTCGGCCAGTCCTCTTAAATTGCTTACTAATACTGAGATTGCGTCGCCCCTTGTCGGTTCTTCTGTGTATAAGTTTTGTGCGGTGCGCTATTGGAAATTTGCTGTTGGCAGTTCAGGCGCCGCACTTATGTACGCCTATTTTCCAGAAATGCACATAGGTGGGCTTTGCACTCAACGCAATAAACGTATAAATGGTACTGCGTTTTGGCGCGGCTGTTCTTGGAAGGTGTCGACGCCGCCAGGCGTGGGCTGGAGCGCGGGCCTAACAACATATAAAGTTGATGGCTCTGTAGATATGGATTTTGAGATAAAGCCGCTGGCGGAGTTAATGCAGAGCTTACGCGCAACTGATGCTCTAGACATTCTTGCATGTTTTTGAGACAGTCTTGCTACGTTGTTCAAAGCGTTAGTCTGGAGGATCTGCTTTGTTCCAGTATGTGGAAGTTAAACGATTGGTTTCCAACGCGCGAGTACCCACGCGAAATGGAGATACTGACGCTGGACTAGACTTATACGCGCTGGATGAGTGCACCATTAGTCCTGGGGATAAGGCCGTTATCTCCACCGGGATAGCGCTTGCCATACCGGAAGGATACGTAGGACTTATATGGGACCGTTCCAGCATGGGTAATAAGAACATTCACACTGTCGGGGGCGTGATAGACTGTTCGTATAGGGGCGAAATTCGTGTGTTGCTATTTAATTTAGGTCACACTCAGTACTACGTTGACGCTGGGCATAAGATAGCGCAGTTGCTTATTCAGCCCGTTGTGTGCTGTACTCCGGTAGAGGTTGCTGAGTTGTCTGCTACAGTGCGCGGCACCAACGGCTTCGGTTCTAGCGGGGTGTAACTATGAGTATGCAAATCGTTCCAAGCGGCGGCGGGATGCCTTACGCCCCATACCGGGATATAGCTCATTTTTTCCCGCATCTGGCTCGTGCTGCTGCATACGGGCTGGCTCGGGAAGCGTGGGATCCGTGGCTTGCTGGCTATCTAGAGCACACTAATGTTGATGAAAGTTGTCTGGGCGATGCCGCGGTCGTGCTAGCTAAACTGATTAACACTAGTACGGCTGCCGAGTTGGAGGGCGTTGTCCCGTGGCTTGAGGGCGCGGGATTTTTCGAATTGCCGGCTCCGGCGCAGTTTGCATTACTTGCTGAAATTGGTCAGGTCGTTCTTGGTATGTTTTTTATGGGTATACGTGAAGCAACAGCTATAAATACGCGACCAGCTTTGTCTGAAGAGCTAGTTAAAGTCGGACAAGAAGTCCAGACAGCGCTAGCTGAGCATGTTGCCGCGCGTTAATTAGAAGGATTTGCTGCTATGGAGGTCTGGAAGCGCTGGATGCGCGAGTGGGTCAGAGTTTATGGCCCACTTCCCCAGGACTACTTAGTAATAGATTGTGAGACATCAGGGCTTAGCCTTAATGAAGATCCGGTTCTTCAATTGGGCTGGTGTCATGTTGTCAATCAAGAGATAGTCGAGAACGGCAGCACAATTCTTAATTGGACCAACCATCCAGATGTCGATCCGGCTTGGCTTAAGCGCAGACTAGAGTGGACAAGAGATAAGGTAACTAAGCGGGGCAAGCCATATAACTGGACTATGGGTAAACTTGCAACTGGCGAGGACCCGGTAGATGCGCTGTCGGGCTTTTTTCACCGTGTACTTAGCTGGTTACCGTCCGTTATCGTAGGGCACAATATAATCCGTTTTGATTCTCCGATGCTATCTGCCCACTTAAGGCGGTTCCTTCATTATAGTTACGAGCTTCCTGCCGAATCCATTATGGATACTGGTTGTTTCATCAAAGCCGCGCAGATGGATTGGATGCCCGACCCGATGGAGCCTCCGTGGAAGTTTGCCTCTCGTGTACTGCATGCGCCGTGCCGTATAAAATGGTCATTAGACGGTTATGCTGTACCCGTATTGGGGCTTGATAAAAAGTATAACTTAGACACGTCGCTCGCGCACACGGCGGCGTACGATTCCAGAGTTGCGGCGCTAGTGCTAGAAACAATGCGTGAGCTGGCTCAAGTCTGAATGGAGATGTCTGCATGGAGTATGGCCTTGTTCAAGTAATTGTTGCGTGCATTATTGGTGTGTCGGTTTATTTGGGTATCGGTGGCGCTGTATACGACAAGATGGAAAAATTCTGGGGGCCGTACCCTGAAAAAGCTAGTGGCGATGCCGGTCTTGTTTTGACAGCCGTGGTATTCTTTTATCCGGTCCTGTTACTTGTTTTCATTTCCTACAAGTTGACGTGTTTCGTATTTGATTACATCGTAGTGCTACCTGCGGCTATTGCGGCTTACGTACTTGCTTTTGTACTTGTAAATTATGACAGCCAGGAGCCCCCGTGTCTGTGATTAAACCGATTGTTAAATTTGGCGCCATTGACCCTGGTTTAGACGGCGCTCTGGCTTTTATGTATTATGACGGTTCCGTCATAGCGCGCCCTACACCGCTGGTTAAAGATGGCACGTCACGAGATTTTAATATTCCGGCGATGGTGCAATGTCTAAAGGATTACTGTGATTTAGATTTGCTAGTTATTGAACGCGCCGTTCCTATGAGAAAAGAGGGCCGCGTGCAAGGGGTCTCTAGTACATTTAGTTTTGGCAGGGGCTACGGTATTTGGCTGGGCATTATTCACACTCTTGGGATCAAGCTTCATATAATGCGCTCGCAAGATTGGAAGGCCCACACTTTGCGCGGCACTAAGAAGGATAAGGTTGCAGCTATATCCTATGCACAGGCGCGCCACCCCGAGGCCAGCCTGATGGCCACGCCGCGCTCGCGTACTCCGCATGATGGCATGGCGGACGCTATCTGCATGCTTCACTACGCACAATATATGGCAACTGACGATAACACGGACGTAGCGGATAAAGGACATGACAAGCTGTGGCTTAGTCCTGTGGCTAAAGTAGGTAAGGCCTGGTGCGCCTCTACCTAATATCCGGATATTGGGGGTAAGCAGAATGTCTGGCGAGATTCGAAGAGAAGATTTACCGCCTAAGGTTGTCAAAGAGATTGAGGACAGGTTTCATGCTGAGTTACCGGGGTACGAGGTTAAGTTCGCTGGCGACATCGAAGAGGAGCTGCCGGCGGACGTTCAACGCTCATTAGAGCAACTGGACGCGATTTCCAAAGAATCAATGGTTAACGGCACTTGCATTGATTGTGGCGGGCAAGTTCCCGGTGTTTGGCCGCCGGATAACGAGGAAGACGTTCCAGATGGCTGGAATTTATACGTCGATACGAAGACTGGCGCGCCTTCTTTTCTTGTTTGCGGCACCTGTGACTCGTTGCTGGATGAGGACGGTGATGACGAAGAGGTCGAGCGTGATTGGGATGAGGATTGGCTAGAGGAGGACGAGGAAGACGATAACGACGACTAGGAATTCATGATGACTATTGTCAATCAGGATGGCCAACTAATCCGTCCGCTTACCGCCGGAATTACACCAGCGGCGGCCGTGCATGCCGATCACGCCGGGCCGCCGCTGCGTAAGTTACCGGCTAATGTGGATCGGCTAATAGCTTTGGAAAAGGATTATGTTTTCTTTCATCACGCTATTTTGTTTACTTTGGGTGGTTTGTCCTTTGATCCCATCGCCCTGGCCTACGCAGAATATAACCTGCCTGATACTGATCGCCCTCTGGCAATCTGGTTTGATAAGCCTATTCTATCGGGGCTAGGTAACGCCTTTGATTCTGTACTTTACGCCGCGCCCAAAGAACATTGGCCGATTTTGGAAAAACAGCTAGACGCCACTTCGGCCATGAATACGCCGCGGCGGCTGTTCTGGCGTTCGTTGCGTCAGCGCATACTATCTGTCGATTATTTGGCGCAACAAAAACTACCGCTTCTAGCGGACTGGCCTACAATTGTGTTAAACATTGTCGGTCTCGACAGTTCCGTGGGTTGTTGGCACTGGGCGCCACCACTACCGATGTACGCCGGCCCCATTAGTCTTACGAAGAGCCCGCCATTGTCCGACACGGCTATATTTGTACAAACTTTATTTGGGGATAAGCTAGATGAGTAGCCCAACAAGTATTGTTCCAGAGTGCGCAGACACGCCAGTTAAAAGTGCAGCATATTTTCTTGTAGAAGGCGACTTTTTTAGTATAACCGCGTACCCTACTGAGGCCGATTTAATTGAAGCTGTACGTAAGGCATATGCCTCTGAAGACGTCGAGTATAGATGCGTTGCCATAGTTAAAGGTGAGCGTATTCATTTATCGAAGGGCCCGCATCGTTATTTGCTTGTTAATGGAGCTGAGCCGATACCTCTGGAAGCGCCTGTCCCAATTGAGCCTGATCCTGACGTGTGGCTTGTGGCTAGGTCCGCGTCGGCGGAGCGCCCCGCCAGAGCCGCGGCTTCGGAGGAGTCCGGGCCGCTTGAATATGATGACGCGTTAGAATTTTGACGCGTTCGCGCGGCATGCTAAATTTAAATAGCTTTCCTGGCATTATTAACTAGTCTTCTGTCACTGCCGCTTAGCGCGGCAGACCGTGTTTCGATAAGAGCCGGCTGGCGCTTGCTAGCCGGCTCTGTGTTTCTAACGGGCCACAAAGTGTGGTCGAAAGGGGGATGGCTATGCAGAAGGATATCATGAAACTGTGGTGGAACTTCATCGGACGCCGGCCGCGCAACCTTACGTGGTCGATGAGGAAACTCATCACGGGATGGTACATGAAGCGGGGCTCGATCGCCCTGGACGATGTGATGAATCCTGACGATGTTATTTTCGTCAGTAGTCGCATCGTCACGCCTGACGGCGCTCCGCCCTGGATCGAGGTGGCGACATGGGACGTTACCGTGATGGCTAATGACCAAATTCGGATCGGAGGCTTCGGCAACTGCGGCAATGTCATCGACGGCTCCACCTGGAATGAGGTGAAGATTGGGCCGTCTTCTGACGCACAGCTAATCCTGGATGCCGAAGCGGCGCGGGAGCTGGCCTATAACGACCAGCGCAACTTGGTGGCGCTTTATAACAAGCGCAACACCCAGTCAGCCTGGGGCGATGACGACCAGCGTAAGCTGGAACGACTTCATCGACAGCTCAATCGGCTGTTGCCGCCCCTGCCGAGCGTCATGAGGATAGTTGATGAGGTTTATGGTGACGCCGTCATGGCCTCCAGCTTGTTCAGGACCTGGGCCGCCCGGCAAGCGTCCATCTACGGATGGGTGCCCAATGAGCATGAGCTCATAACGGGCGAAGCTCTCGACAAGGTTGTCGATGCCGAGGTGCTACCAAGCGCGGACGGTCGGGAGCTCTACTTCCCGGCTGAGTCAGTGCCCAACGCGTTCGGCCAGGGGGCGGTATTGGACATGCGAGCCCTGCTGGGCGCGCATCTCATCAATGACCGCGGTCATCGAGGCCCCAGGGCGCCGGAGAGGGAGATTGTCCTGAATAGGAGCCGAATCTACGTCTGGCAGGAAGTGTTGGATGGGGATGTTCGAGGGGGGCGGTACTCTCTCTCGGACGCCCTGTACAAATTGAGAGAACCAGAGAATGAGGAGGAGGCCGAGGCCGCGCCTACTTCTGTGGAAGAAGAGGCGCCATAACAAAATAAGCGCCTGGGTTAACCCCAGGCGCTTATTTTTTTAGCCTTTGACCGGCACTGGATCGTAGCGTGGCGCTAATTCGCCGCGGCGGATGTTAACGCTAGCTGGTGCGCTTATTCCTAGCTTGGCTCGTCCACCTTCGATTGACACAACCATAATTTGTACGGTACCTTGTGGCAACTCGAGGATTAACGTTTCATCCGGCTTTCTAGTTAATACCAGCATGACTACTCCCTTTTTGTTTGGTGCTGTTAAGATGATTATAGCTTTCGGGTCGCGTCAGTCAAGTATACCGCGGGCTTGGGCTACCGCGATTTTAAATAATAGGCGATACTCTCAAGAGAAGCACAGTTACTGTGCTATTATTTTTAAATGAAAGGATTGTGTATGTCTGCTCCTTCCACGTCAGTAGATTTAACTAACGCGGCAGCATTGCAGGAATTAGCCCAGCGCCGTCTACAAGAGACAACGGCCGGGGCGTACCCGATCCGGGGCCACGTGGTCGGTAAGGCTAGTAAGGAAGGCGGGTTGGTTGGGTTTAATCCCCACATGCCCGGTACTGTGCATGTCGTTGATGTGGATGATCCGTCACTGCACATAGAGGTTGATTTGCGAAAGCTAAACTCCGGGGACATTGTAACCGCCACTCATAACGGCGATCTTATTAAGAATGCGTCAACTAATGAGGACGCCAGAGAGGCTGCCGTAACGTCATTCAGAAATATGGCCGGTATTGCTAAAGAGTACGATCGCGGTGTAGCCGAGGCCGCCGCGAGGCCACCGTTTGCCGGCGCCGACCTTGGCGGGCCTTACCCCACTCCTACAGTTGTTCAATCCAGGCAAGTGTTTGCTACCGCGACACACTCTATGCCATCTCCAGCTTCTGCTTTTAGGGCTCATATGGATAAAGCTACTGCGGCTCCTGTTGCGGCGCCTCCGATGCAAGTCGCTCCGCCTGAAAATCATGTCATCTTTGAGCTAGATGCATTCGGCTCCCTGGATGCGTATTATCACCTAGCGTATCGTTATGACATGTGGCTAGTGCTTGCGTTTGATAGGCGTTATCGTGGTCCCAAGTATTTCCCGCCTGCTACCAAGGACGGTCAGACGCTATTTGTCGATATTGAAGAGCTACCCGAGGTATATGCTGTTCAATCACTTGGTTGTGTAATCCCATTTATGGATTGGGATATTTGTCTACTAATTGTAGACCAGGCTCGAGCTAAAAATTAAATGAGGTACTAGTCGTGGAAAAACACGGTATGATTAACGCGGAAAACACTCCGCCCGAGGATCAGGGGACAGTAGAAAAAGCGGCACAGTCGGATAAGCCGTGTTCTCTACGACATCTGGCCGCGCATCCAACTAAGCGCATGGCTGACGCTATTGCCAAGTACTGCTCGCCATCACGGTGTAACGAAGACGACGCCGGCTGCTGCGGGTAATATCCGGATATTGTTGCCAGGGACGGCTCAATGGGAAGTCTATTCGATATTTCGGCTTCGTCCTCTACCAGCTTAAACGCCACCGACACGTATGGCTTCCCGAGCCCGTGGTCGGACATGGCGTCTACGGCCTACCCAGAAAACCCGATCACGATGGTACGTTGGGCGGAGTATATCGCCTCCAACAACGTTACGTATCGTCAGGCCATGTCTCGTGTCGTAGCCTACTTCCTAACAGATATCGAGATAGCTGGCGAGGATATCAGTGACGATGAAAAAGATAATTACGAAGATTTTCTAGATAATACGCTGCACGTGAGGCGACACTTGCGTGCTATCGGACTAGACTTCTTGATTTACGGAAATTCGTTCGTTAGTGTCTTGATGAAGTTTAAACGTTCACTGCGCTGTCCCAAGTGCAGTAGAGTTGAATTTCCGCTAGACGTTATTGCCAATGATCCCAAGTTTAATTTTATATGGAGTAATTTCGAGTTCCATGCGACCTGCCCTGCCTGCAAGTTTAGAGGCAGTTGGGGCAAGCCTATAGATCGCCGCGGCAGAGCTGAAGACGTATACGTAATGCGCTGGAACCCTAACGACATCGAAATTAATCACGATCTATACACCGACACTACAAATATTATTTGGAAGATACCTGCTGATTATCGTAAGCAAGTTACTGAGGGCAAGTTACTTCATATCATGCACGCGCCATGGGAAGTAATCCAGGCTATCAAGCACAATAACTTCTTCAGATTTGCTGACAATGTGGTGTATCACCTAAGAGAAGAGCCGCTGGCTGGTCTGCGTACGCGCGGCTGGGGTATCCCGCATTTTCTCACCGCCTTCCGGCAAATGTGGTACTGCCAGGTCTTGCATCGCTATAACGAAGCAATTGCCCTAGATTACGTTATTCCATTTAGGACGATCACCCCGGCACAACGGTCGGGGGACTCGGCGCAAGAACCGTTGGCAAACCTCAATATGAGTTCGTTCGTTTCACGTGTACAGTCCATGTTACGTCGCCGTCGCCGGGATCCAGCTGCGTGGAATGTGCTGCCTTTCCCGATTGAATATAAAGCATTAGGCGGCGACGCTCGCGCGTTAGCTCCAAAGGACCTGCTTGAGCAAGGGCTAGAAGTGCTGCTTAATGGATTGGGTGTGCCGGTGGAGCTGTTTAAAGGAACGTTACAGTTACAAACAGCCCCGGCAGCTATTCGTTTATTTGAATCCCAGTGGGTTTATTTACCACAGAGTCTTAATGCCTTTTTGGATTTTCTGTCTGATCGGCTAACTGAGTTGCTTAGCTGGGAACACGCGGAATTGCGTCTTACCAGGCCCATGCATGCTGACGATCTTAGCAAGATCACAGCACAACTGCAGCTGGCCGCCGGCAAACAGATTTCGCAGGATACTGCGCTTCGTCCTCTCGATCTTGATGTGCGCAAGGAAATGCGTAAAATGCTTGAAGAGGAAGAATATCAGGTTACGCTGCAGCAAGAGTTCCAGGAGCGCATGCAAGATAAGCAGACACAACAGCAGCTGTCTCAGGGCGGCGCACCGGGAGCTCCTGGTGGCGCGGCACCTCCTGGCGGAGCACCGCCGGCTGGACAGGGCGGCGGCGATCCTAGTCAGCAGGGTCAAGGCATGGGCGCGCCGCCCAGCCCTGTTCAACAGGCGATGGCACAGATGCCCATCGGGCCCAATAGTGCCATTACACCGCAGGATCTGTGGGGCCGCGCACAGGCTCTGGCTAGCCAGCTGTTAGCCCTACCTGATGCACAGCGACGCACTGAGCTGCTTACGCTTAAGCAGGCTAATCCGACCATGCACATGGCCGTTACGTCGATGTTGCGGGATATGCGGTCGCAGGCTGCGTCGCAGGGGCGGCAAATGGTAATGCAGCAGCAGTTCGGCGCTCAGTAGAAAGGATTTACGTCATGGACTTGTGTCTTTACTGTCCGGTGTGCCTGAGCGAACAGCTGGCCTCATGTAGTGATGATTTATTTCGCAAGTGTTTAAACTGTTCGCTAGTTTTCCAGGTTAGACTGCCAGCAGATCCTATGGCAGTATATACGCGCGATAATTACGATGCCGCGCGAGCACAAGTCGGACTACGGCTTGGCGTGTGGGAACGTTTTCAGCACGATCGCGGCGTAGCTCTTAAGCGTATGCAACAACTCTCCCACGTGCTGCCTGGCCCCAGCCCCGATTGTTTGTGGGTAGATGTAGGTTGTGGCTCTGGCGGGTTCATATCTCTGGCGCGGCAAATCGGATATTCCGTAATAGGTGTTGAGACAGATCCTGCCTTTTGTAAGGATCTGAGCCACTTCCTAATAGCTGCTGTGGAAACGTCTTACGAATTTTTTATCGGTTGCACTCCAGAGGCACAGGTAATTAGTTTTTTTGATGTACTCGAGCACGTTGCTGATCCTTTCGCCGTAGTTTCGCACGCTGGCGATAACTTAGCGGCCGGCGGCTGTCTAGTGTTCGAGTTCCCAGACATTGGCCAGCACCTCGATGAAAACCTGGAAACATTTTCACATCACAAGCCAGATGAGCATCTATTTCATTTTTCGTCGCCTTCACTAGAGATGTTGCGCTCCAAGGCCTTACCCAGTTTTGAACGAGTACATGAAGCAATTCCGATAGCTGGAAAACTTCAGGTCGTCTGGAAGAAGCCGCTATAATATCCGGATATTAAGTTGAAAGGGCATGTCGTGAGCAAGAAAGAGATGGTTGCGCCGCCACCAGGTGTCGCCTGCTATCATCTGTTTACTCACTCTGGCATAGGTGATTTGTCGTGGCTCTATTCGAAGCTATGCAATTTGCCGCTACCTATTTTTTTAGACCTGGCAAACGAAGCACCTACACGTCCGCGTCGCGCATCCGGTTACTTGGATCAATTGCCCCACGTACTGGGATATCGGTATAGCGACGAATATTTTTACGAGCATGGTACATGGGTACCGCCCTCCCATGCGGCCGCCGCTTACGGTAGGCGTTGGCGCGATTTAAATATTCAACCAAATATTCGGACCCGTCTAGAGGTTAATCGGTGGCTGGAGGACGGCAACTTACTTCAAGACTACCTACCAGATCTGCCCACCAACTTTCACTATTGCATGGGTGATCCGGGCGTATCGACTTTAAAAGCGGATGACCCCATAGTCGTTCTCCACTTCACCGGCTGGTCAGATATTCACGATGAGACATGGGTAGCTTCTGCGGCCGTACTTAGTGAAGTAGCTAACGTATATATAATGACTGGCACATACGACGGCCGCAGTGCAAGGCTGTTGCCACGAATCCGTAATGAGGCGCCTAAGGCGATTATTGCCACTGACCTGCCGTGGGCTGATGTGTATCATTTGTTGGGGCGCGCTAAATATTGTCTTGGTCACGCGTCTGGAATTACTATTTTAGCCAACGTGCTTAGAGTTCCAGGTATGTGTGTCAATCCTCGAGCACTTCCTAACTTGCGGGGATCATGGGCGGATCCTGAATTTACAGATCAGTTGCATGTCAGTACAGACGCCGAGTTTAAAGAAGGAGTTAAGGGCATATGTGCCGCGCTGCGGCACAACAATCAAACCGCATGGTCTCCGCTCATCGGTCCAGTTTCATCTAAATTACCAGGCGAGGAACCGGCGGCCGTATTGGCTGGTTATGCGCGGCAGTTCAAACCCACTCAGCACGGCTGGCCGGCAGATACGGATGCCATTAGCTACGCATTGGGGCGACACTACCGCTCTCGTGTGGTATTGTTTTTAAATCCGTCCTCTGCCGCTAACACGGCGGCTTTTGTTACCGGAGTATTGGACAGCGGTACGCCACTGGCGCATGTTACATTGGTTAGTGAGAGTGATCTATCCGCTGTAGTGGCCGCTGTAACTAAGGCAAGCTGGCGTGTGTCGCGGCCCTGTGCTATCAGGGCTATCAATAATTCAATATCTAACGTAATGTCTAGTCGACAGCTCAATGCAGCGTACTCGGCTGTTGTGGTGGACGGTAAGTCGGTTGTAGATAATTTGACAACCGGTTTGCGTTTGGGCTGGAATATGCTATCTTCACCTGGGGCCTTCCTTGTGTCAGGTCAGGAGGATGAAGGTGTTCAAAATGCATACGCGATGTTCTGCAAGACTGTGGGCTTAGATTTTCCTCCTATCCTATTTAATTGGGGCATTGCCGAGCGCCCCTAAAGGAACGTCATGAATATACCTACGTTGCTGGATTACTTGTCTGCGGAATATCTGGCGCAAACGCCGCCCTACCAGGCCAATGATCTCGGTGCTTTTCTAAAGTTTGCCGCGGATCACCTGGTTAAAAATCCTCCTATCACTGTCGACGAAACTATCACCCCCGGGCTTGGCTTGGTTATGGCCAATGGTTTACGGCTGTCTATGTTGTCTGTTTCTTTTGAGTCCGACATGCAAGAAGACATCATGAATCCTATTACCTTTCAAAATCTGCAGCGCGGTGGCGGCTCTATCGTACCTAGCGTTTCGGTGGCTATCACTAATCGAAACAGATAGTAGGAGAAGTTATGGCGCAGGTTCGCAAGATGGTCTGCAGTATTGTTATGGAACTTGATACTAACAAGAAAGTAACCATGGTATCTCCGGCCTTGTACGGAGATAGCGATTGCGACTTGCAAGACGCTTCGGAAGTGGCCGCTAAAGTCGTGCATCTCATGATGGATCAGCTTATCGAGAGTGAACGCAAGGAGCTATATTCGGACGCGCTTAAACGTTCGTTGGAGCGGCGTTATGGTACTGAGTCTAATTAACTTTAATTGCAATGAGCCATCCTGACGACGAATTTGATTACGGCCCGTCTCGCTACGAGCGCGCTAAAGAACTAGAGCGCAAGAGGCTGCGGCGCCGCAATTTAAAGAAGCGTATACGCAAAGAGTTTAAAGAGTCTGATGAAAACATTCTTTTTGATTTAGACGAAGCAACTCGCGAAGAAGAGCGTAACTCTCTAGAGGAAGGTTTTCAACTGCTGGATGACACCGATCCAGAAGAAGACCTTCCTCTAGAGTCTGAAGACTAGCCGGTTTGTACGCATTTAGTTAAACTACTGACAGCACTACTACGGGGGGCTGTCATGTCAGTAAGCGCCATTGATCTCACGTCTATTCAATCCAATCACCCTTTCTGCTACGGATTTATTAAACAAGCGCTAGATAACGGCGCCTGTACCGGTGATCTGGTCGATCTTATTAAAAGGTCGGCTGTGGATCCGGCGGTAGCTGAGGAATGGGAAAGCCTGTTTAAACAAAGTCAATTGCCAGAGCTAGCGCCAGCGCCACGTACGCCGCCGCCGGTAGAGCCGCTTGACTTACAAGGCATTCTCAAGAAACTGCCCGCTGGCGGCACGGCTGCCCCTGAGTTGTCGTTAGCTGCGCCGCCGACACAGTCCCCGGCAGCCAAGCCGAACGTGGCGCCGATTAACCTTACCAGTCCGGTGGACGTTGCCGCGGCGTTACCATCGGCTACTGCTGTCATGCCTGCGCCATTCGCCAGGGCAATAGCGCGTGGCGCGGCTGCTCGCGTCGGCGCGACTTCATCTATAGCTAAACCCAATCTCGGCGAATTACTTTATATATCTAAGTTACCTGAAGTTAAACGGCCTTTTGCAGGCACGCTAAGTGAAGAACAAATAAAACAATTAAGCCCACAGCAGTATGAGGCTTGGGTTGCTGATAATACGGCTAGAGCCATAGCCGCAGGCGGGAAGGCACGACGTCCTGTGGTAAGTGCCACGCCAGAAGAAGAGTATACGCCACCAAAAGGGCTACGTCGCCTTGTTGACCCTAAGTTCATGGGCAGATATCTATCTAAATTGCCGGGTAGGATTACCGGTGGGCTTGAAGAGACCGTGCTGGGTAGACAACTAGGAGAACAACGTCCGCTCGCTCCTGGCGAACCGGGGAGTTCTTACCCTGAGACTGAGACTACATTTGCAGAACGAATGCAGCGGCGGGATGAAGCATTAACAAACTTTGCCTTGCTCGGCGTCAGGCCAAGTATTAGCACCGCGGACGGCGCCACCCTCATCCGGCCAAAGATTAAGCCGGTCGGTACGGCGGCTACAGCAGGCACCAGGGATCTTGGTGGATTTGCTAAACTAACCGGCGCTGAGCCGATAGTAACGCCGCCGCCCCCCGCCGCTGGCTGGTGGCAGACAATGAAGGGATTGCCGGGGCAGTCGCTTAAACCAATAGCTAAGGATATAGCGCATACCCCGCTAGATTGGTGGCGAGGAACCGCTACCAAAAGAGAATTAATTCCATGGGCTGTTTCTCGTATGGAGCCTTCTCGTCTAGTTACCAATGATCTCATACCATATTTATCGCGTCTGCCGAGCATGCCGGCGGCCGCGCAGCCAGCGCTTAAACTTTTACAGGGCGGGCTTAACACCGCGGCGTTCCCTCTGCGCGCCTACACCGGCTCCGGTGTAGCGCATAGTTTGGTGGGCGGCGGCTCGCCGCTATCTAAAGCTCTGGCTATTCCGGCATACATGACAGCGCAGCAGGTGGCGCTGGCAAACCTAGAACGTCCTGCCGTGGAAGGACAGGAGCCCGGCGCGCCGTTGGAGCGTGGTGCGCCCCATCCGGCCGGTCCTGCCGCGTATTTGCCGCATACCAGCATTAGTACGCAACCAATGTTTTTTGGCAGCCTTCTCGGTGATTTAAGGCGCGGAGAATTGCCTAAGCGGCTGTCAGAAATATATTCTCCATACGGTAAAGTTATACCTACCGCCACCGCGGTAGCTGAGAAAGCCATACCGGAAATAGTCAATACTGCCGAGGGAATTGCGCAGATGGGCGGCGGCGAATCGCCTGTGACCGTAGACTCGTGGCGCAAGACCACTGGTGCGTTGGCAGAAATAAACGCGCAGGTAGATAAACTGACGGCTAGCGGAAAAGAGGTGCCGCTGGATATGCGGCTGGAACAGCGCTACCTTCAATTTACTAAAGACAACCCCGCTGGCAATAAAGAGCAGTTTCGTGAATATTTAAAGGCGAATTATCCAGAAGAAGCCGCTAAGTTACAGCCGGCTACGCTGCCGGTACCGGCTCCGGCTGGCGGCGCATCCGCTGTGCAACAAACACCGGCGCCAGAGTTAACAGAGGAAGATGTTCAGACCGCGTTAGGGATTAGACCGCCAAACGAGCCTATCAAGTCCGGCCCGCCGTCGTCGGAAGCCGCTGCAGCGGCTAAGCTGCCACCACCCTCACCAGCTGCAGCCGGATTAGCTAAGGGCGAGGGGCGTGAACTAGTGCCGGCTCCCCGGCAGCTTGCTCCGGCAGTGCCCACGGCGGCACCAGCGGCAGCACCTACAGTTGCGCCTGCCGCTGTGCCAACGCCGTTCCAAAACTACCACCAGGTACTTTCTAAGGCTCAGTCTTTGTTAGCACAAAACAAGCATCCAGTTACTGGAGAGCCCATTCCTCCAGAAATCGCCGCGCAAAAACAGCGCCTTTTTACCGATTACATTCCTCGTCTGCAGGCGGCGCAGGAGACACTGCCAGCGACTATGCAAGCTGACGGCGTAGCTAGCCCAAAAGACTTAGTTAAGCAGTTTATGGATCCTACGGGTAAAACGCCCGCGCAAGTGCGCGGCGTTGAGAATATCTGGAAGAGCCCTGAATTTCGTAGTAACCCCGAATTCGCCAACTTGGATCCTCAGAAACAATACGGAGTAGCTTTAAATATCTGGCAACGCCTTCCTGATAACTACAAGCTGCTAGTGTACGCTGGCGCTGGCTTGGGCTTAATAGGTTTCTTATCTAGTTTGTTTGGCGGTGGAGATGACGACGACGGGGGCGGCGGACCGATGTCATATTTTTCGCCTTTAATGACACTGGGCGGAGCTGGACTAGCTGGATACGGACTAACTGGCGGACATCCGTCGTTAGTCACCAAGCCTCACTTCTGGGCTGGCGCAAATCCATTCGGTAGCTAAAATGACAAATCGTTAGTCGTGGACATTATCTTATACGGGGACCTTTTATGCCAACTACTGCCGAAGAAGCCGCCAAGATCGTTGAAATTTCCACGCAATATCTTTCAGTCCGTAAGCTACGAGAGTTATTTACGCGGTTAGACGCCGAGGTGGGACGACATACCACAAATGACTCTTTAAAAGTCACGCTAGCTATGCTCAAGCAGGGCATCACGTCAGCCCCTGCAGATTATGCGGCGCACACCATGGATTACGCAGATATCAGCTACCAGCCTCCTACAGTAGCTTTGAGCGCCCCTGGTGAGTCTGCTATTCCTATTGAAGCGATGCTGCCAAATAAGCGCGTATGGCTTGAGTGTATTTTTCATGCCATAGTGCTTATTCATGCCGCGCTGGTTGTAGCTAATTTTTTGGCCGTATTCTGGTTGCTGGTGTTCGCGCCATGGTATATCGCTATTCCTCTTACTACGTTTGTGGGTTGGTTAAGTACGTCACGTGCTGTCGAGTGCCCGCTAACACGTATCGAAAACTATGTCCGCCGCGCGTCAGGTAGAACCGAAATTCGTGCATTCATTGGTTACTATGTCGTTAAGCCGGTGTATCGATATCTCCAACAGCTACGTCGCAGGGGGTAATTGTGAGTCGAGCCCGCTCGCGTCGTGTCCATGGTGACTGCGCCTTCACTTTTAAACCGATAACTAAATCCCAACAACAGGCGGTAGATGAATATGCTAAATCTGAAGTACTGTTTCTACTAGGTCCTGCTGGTAGCGGTAAGACATTTACGGCTGTGGGCATGGCGTTAAACGATACGCTAGCTGGCCGGTATGAGCGTGTAGTTATTACTAGGCCCCTTGTCGAAGCAGGTGAACACCTTGGTTTCCTTCCAGGCGAAATCTCTGCCAAAGTCGAGCCATTTATGATGCCCATTTACGATGTGGCGGCAAAGATGGCATACAAGTTGCCTGAAGAGATATTTGAAATTGCGCCGCTAGCTTATTTGCGCGGCAGAAGTTTAGACAGCTGTGTAGCCATTTTAGACGAAGCCAGCAACGCCACTTACGCGCAGTTAAAGCTATTCTTGACGCGCCTGGGCTGTAAGAGTAAGTTGATCATTGCTGGCGACCCCGATCAAACAGATTTGGACGGCACCTGCGCTCTAAGCGAAGTGGTTAAAAAGCTTAAAGGCGTGCAGGGCGTATCCATCGTTTATTTCCCCGAGACAGACATTGTACGCAACCCACTAATAACCCGGATTTTGAAAAGGCTATAATGCTATCATGTTATGACAGTCCTGTTCGCTGGGGTAACTACCCAGATCCTGAGTGCTCCAAGTGTCATGGCAGTGGCGCTATAGTGGAGTTCAAGGCCGGCTGGTCGGGGAATAACGTTTCTCATAAGTCTTGTAATTGCACGGCCTATAGGCGAATAGTAACATGCAAGCGCTGTGTTGAACTCGAGAATAAGGTCGCTGCGCTGGAGAAACAGCTGGCAAGTACCAACGCAGTTAGCAGTTAATATCCGGGTATTAGAGGCGGTGCCGTTTGGTAGCACAGCATCGGCGTGGCACCATTTTAGTTCAATCTTCGATCAGTGAGTTAAATAGAAAGGATTCCTGTATGTCTGGCAGTCTCATCGACGTGGGCGATATCCCCGTCCCAGAAGCAGTGGACCGTGGCAACAAAGTTAATGACGAGATTTCTGGGGAGCTAGCATATAAGCTGGCTTTCGTTGGCCTGGGACAAGCTGGCGGACGCCTAGCCGCGCACTACTATGGCCTGGGCTATCGTCGCGTAGTCGCCATAAACACAGCCAAGCAGGATCTAGACAGTTTAAATTTGCCAGCTGCCAATAAGCTGGACCTGGGCACTGGCGGCGCCGGCAAGGATCCCGCTGTAGCGCTTAAGGCCATCACGGGCCGTGAAGAAGATGTCCACGACCTATTCAAGCGTTGTCTTGGTGACGAAGTTGATTACGCGCTAGTTTGTTTTGGAGCTGGTGGGGGCACAGGTAGCGGTACCTGGCCGGTGGCTGTAAGTGTCCTGCGCGCTTATTTTGACGGGTTACGGCGTCCTGCTAGGATTGGCGGAATGGTGGCGCTGCCTAAAAATGAGGAAGGCACCTGTGCCGCGCAAAACGCCGCGGTCGCGTTCGATAAGATTAAGGCTGCTCAGCCGGCGCTTAGCCCGCTGCTAGTCGTCGATAACGAAAAGCTCAGCAAGGTGTTATACCCGCGTACGGCCATCGATAAGTTCTGGACTATTAGCAACAACGGCTTTTGTACTTTGCTACATCTGTTTAACAGGATCGCGGCAACGTCATCTGAATACAAGCCGTTGGATAAGATTGACTTCGCCACCATAATGGATTCCGGATCGGTTGTCTTGGGATCGACTATAATTAAACCGTGTGACACTGAATCTGACGTAGCCAAGGCCATGCGAGATCAGCTCTTGCGTAACACCGTGGTCGACGTCGATCTTAGTAAAGGAACTCGCGCGGCACTGGTCTTCGTTGGCGGGCCCTCTGTTTTTTCTAAGCTGCCCGTTGAGTTCCTGGACTATAGCGCCGCGGCAATTAGTCGTATGCTAGCTCCTGGCGCTGTTGTACATCATGCGCTATATCCTGGCGCCCAGGACGATTTACGTTGTTATGTCATGGTCGGTGGATTGGGTCTTCCGGAAGTACGTCTGCAAGAGCTGCGCAAGCGCACTAGTTAATTAGTAGCCACAGCCAGCATAAACGACCCGGATTCCCGTGTCGTTTTTTTTTTTTGCTAAATTCCTTAACATTTTCTGTCATGATTACTTGTTAATATCTTGCGTGCACACGCCCTTGTAAATTCTGTCCTCTACAGTATACTTAACCTGACCTCTCGGTTGAGTAACTTGGCCCGTGCCAGGCTGGTTGGACGGAGTTCGTGTGATTTAGGATGGTCACAAATTGCTCAAGCATACGTGCCTTTCTCGAGAGAGCGCCGGCACGTCGCGTGGTGTATACCGGGCTTGGCACCCTGGCCGGTATACCTGATAAGAACCTTGGTTCTGTCAGTGGTTCTGGGTGGGGAATCCAGAAGGTAACTCAACCAATGACGATGCGAAATTTTGGTCGTAGTTTTGTTGCTATGGGCATGACACCAGGAGGAGAACTGTTACAGAGCCGGTTTCCATGTAGCTTGCAAGGCTTGCAGGCGGCCGATACGGTTGCGCGCATTTTAAGTGAGCCGTGTTCCCTTGCAGTAGTGTTGGCTATGCCGGCGTTCGGCGACGAGAGCTCCACTCGCGTGCTACTAGCGTACCGTCCTGGTAATTTAGTTAGTTTGCCGTTCTTTCCATACATAGGATCGTCGACTCGCGGGTTTAGTTTAAATTAAATGATTAAACTACTAATAGCCGCTAACGATACGTTATGTGTCAGTTCATCCGCATCAGCACGTGCCACGTGTCCGTATTCACATTCTCTGGACGACGCACTAAGTTTTGCCAATGGGATCTCCGGAAGCAAATCTTCTTCGGGGAGTGATGGATATATGGCCAGGTCTAGGTCCAGCTATACTAGTTCTGGAGCGTGGTCGTTTTCCGGCAAAGGCCCGTATAAACGATGCTAACATTAGCAATAACCGTTGTTTCTACCAATAACAGCCGCTGTGGCACAGGAACATATCCGCGCGGCAGGTACACTTCAAGTTGTGGTTCTCATTTTGTATCCACTAGCGCTTTTAGTACGTATAGCACTACTAATGGAGACACGGTATCTAGATGTCGCACTCGTTTTAAATCAGGTACAAGTCATTCAGTGAGTCGTCATTGATGATAACATTTTACGCCATTACTAACTTCGGAGTTTGTGGTAGTAGAAGTTACTCCGGCAGGGTTTCGCGAGCTTTTTCGTCGTCAGACACGTGTGGAGAGTTTTCTTCAAGCGACGGCGCGTTTATCAGCGGCAGCTGTGACGTGACGTATTCGTGCTGTGACTCGATCAGAGTGGGGCTTAGGCAGTCACGTTCAATGTTTAAGCTACGTCCCAGGTTGGGTAATCAGGGGTAACGACTCTTGGCTTCACACTATCACAAATTGTGGGCCGGGAAGCAGGCCTCCCCGTGGTTTAGAAGTTGGGATTGTCATACTTGGAGGACGGCCGCTGACACCGTTGCAATGAGATCTTCAATGAGTTTGACAGGAAGGAGTTTTATGACGCCAACGTTACTGTATCAGGTTCTGGATGCGTTCCCTGAGGGGGATGACGTGCATCAGGTAGCTCTCGACGTTCTCGGCGGAAATCATCTTGCGGTACCCAAGTTGGCAGAAATGCTCAAAGAAAGGAAATTTGAAAACATGGTCAGCATCAAAATCGGCGGCAATTACCTCATCCGCACCGTTACTCACTACTACACCGGTAAGGTGGTCGAAAAGACCCACACCGACCTGGTCCTCTCCGAGGCGGCCTGGATCCCCGACACCGGGCGTTTTCACGAGTGTCTGAAGAAGGGCACCCTGGCCGAAGTCGAACCGTATCCTGATACCGTGATCGTGTCGTGCGCGGCCATCGTCGACGCGGCTCCGTGGACGCATCCTCTGCCGCGCACCGCGAAATAAGGCCATCCTGGGCAGGCTATGCTGTCCGCGTTTACCGGGCCCGGCCAGCCTTGCGCTGGTCGGGCCTTTGAGGTTTCTACTTATGTACAATATTTTTACCATAGGCGTGTTAGAGCAAAGCGGCGCTTACGGCAAGCACATATCTTATAGTAGGAGCGCCAGTAACGTACCGCGCTGGCATAGCCATACTTCGCCGTCCTACTCGTCCAGCGGCACCAAGCGCGTCATCGCTAGCTATTATCGGAGGCGTGGTACATAGATGTACAACAGCTACAAAATCGGGCTAGACATTCAAAGTAAGTCGGCGAATCGGCATATGTCAGGAAGCAGGTCAAAGTCACGGATGCACGATAGCACCTGGCATAGTCACCCTATGCCCAGTACGACAAGGGGGCTGGACCACGACTATCAATACAGCTGTTCTCAAAATATTCATCTCCGTAGATATAGCCATAGCAACTCCACCAGGGTGAGCGTCGATGATTAACTTATTTGTACAAGGGTACCTATTTCAAAGTAGGTCAGACAACGTAAACGCGTCCGTTTGTCGTGCGTTTTATGGCGGATATGAACATTACACCAGAGCTAGTATGTCAAATAATTGCATACGCTCATCTTGCTCTAACAGGCTGGGCTATCCCGCCGGCGGCGCCAGCAGCAGATGCGCTATGCGTAACTGCAGCCGAAGCACCCGGGTTGTTTGACGTCAGTCGGGAGGAAACTGATTTGTATGATCTGTGTCGTTTAGGGTTAGTTATGAGTAGCGCCTCCTCTGGCGCCGCTATATCGTACTCACGAAGTCGTACAGGGCGTAGTTCGTGGCGGTCTCTTTCCTGTACGCCAGCAAATTCAACCAACAGAAGATCAACAAGCCGTAGCATATCCGGGACTACGGCTTCTATTAGCAGCAGCTGTAGGTGAGATAACGTATTGCGGAGGTAGTTATGCTCTGGCCTTTCGTATATGGAACATTTTATAGCAGTTGTTCGAGCAAGCCTACCGCGCGCATATTTTGTTCTATGTGTTGGGCTGGAGCCCCGGGGCCGGTGTGGAGAAGTGATCAGGATAGGAAGTCCGATATAGGCTCATCTAGCTCAGGTCGCGAAACGCGGTATATACAATCCATATCTCACGGAGCACGCAGGTAAACCATGCTTTATCATCCATTTGCTAGCTCCTCTATCAAGTCATGCTGTAGCGGTTCGCAAACGTTATTTGTGCGTACAAGCGCATCCTCCAAGGATATGAGAACGGCCACATCTCCCGCCCTTACCGTCAGGCGTCTGCTGCGTGGACTCAGTGGCGCACGCTATAGCTGTACTCGTGGTTGTACTGGCGGCGGCTGGCGCTTTTTGTCTATCGCGCGTCACCGCCGATCTGATTATTGCCCTGACGTTATGTCTTGTTGAGTGGATTTTAACGCGGTAAGGTGCATATAGCTCATTAGGGCTGTTGCCCAGGAGGCACCGTGGATACGACCGTGATTGCCGCGTTTTCTGCGTTGGCTGGTGCCACTATCTCTCCGTTTTTGTCCTTCCTTATATCTTACTCCAAAGGTCGGCATCAGCACGTTGCGGCTGCCCACGCACAAGTTAGTGAGCAATATCGCGATTTAATAGATCGGCTCACCAAGCGCACGGACGAATTGCAGGCTGCCCTGGCTGGCATACAGTTAACTCACTCTGCGCAAACGGCCGCGCTGCAAAAGTCTATTACAGACCTGCAGTTTGCCCACGCGAACTGTCGTGTTGAGAACGAAAACTTGCGCGGCGAAATGCGCCTGCTGCATCTATACGTTCAACAACTTCGCGCCAACGGAGGATTTTCGCCTCTTCCTGTCTATTCAAACGCTTCTATAGTGGTCGACGCCAGTAATCGCGTTATCCAGTGGGATAGCAGCGCCGGCATAACGTTCCACTATACAGAGACAGAGGCGCTAGGCCGCCATCTAGGGGACATATTGTCAGCTGAATGTCTGGAGTGGTGTCGGCAACAACGAGAACAACTATTTAAAGTCGAGCATGAGACGCGGACTGTGTCTCGATTTTTTAAACTAGCCGCACGGGATGGTACTACTTTTGGCGCGGATGTGGTTTTGACTGTGTGGCAAACTGGCGACGATAATTACGCGGGGCTGGCTATCCATCGCACATCGTCTGTTGCGGTGGAAGCCGCCTAATAAAGGGGTGTCTCATGGCTGAATCTGAAGTCGTCCTGTCTCCTCGTCCTGTGGCTTTGCTGGCTCCCGGTGCCGTATTTAAAGTGGTCGATGTCGTGGGATGTTTTGAGGTGTTGCGCCACGAAGGCGCGTACACCATCATCCGGCGTCAGGGACTGCCCGAGCCCTCGCAACGGCTACTAGGTGCGCGCAGAGTAAGCGAAGTACGTAAAACCTCGTGTCGCCCAGTTGAAACCGAGGGCGCTACGCTGCGCGGCACGCAGGCGGCTCGTTTCACGCGCCTGTGTCGTGCCCAGTAGCGCATAGTTACGCTAAAGAGGCGAGCCGGTCTGGCTCGCCTCTTTTAATTATCGGAGGGGGCATGATACCTATTATTCCGTGGCTTTCGTTTAATTCTTTCGCGTTTTCCAGGTCATTTTCTAGTCCCATCGGGCGGCGAGAGTCCCGATCTAACTCACGTTCTGTCGGGCGTACGTTGATGTGCGGGTCATTCTCGAGAAAATCTAATCACAGCGATATCTATGCTCACACGACGCGCGTGTCTTGGCCAACTCGGCGGTCGCCCTACAGTATTTCTAGGAGGGGCTATTCATGTTAACTATGCATTTTACAGCCATCTTTCGTGGGTACGCGGTTCCCGCCTGGAGGCTATCTTGCGCCAGGTCTGGTAGCGGACATAACAGGATCCGTAGCCGCAGTGAATCTTTATCTAAACGGCGCCCTGCCTCCGTTTCAGGCGACGCCGCGGGAGCTACGTGTTTATCTAGCAGTTTAATCCCGGGGTAATGCAAATGACTGTATTTATAAATTTGCTGGGGGTAGGTAATCGTAGCCGATCAGGCAGCTTCTGCATTAGATCCTGCTCTGGAACGGATACGTCAGAGACGGTGTATTCTTCAAAGAGCCGCTGGTAACAGGAGCTAGCATGATCGTATTTATAAATTGGTTGGGAAGTGGGGCTAGTCGTAGTCTGTCAGGCAGCGAAAGCTACGCTTTGTGCTGCGAGTCAACCTCTGGATCAGCTGAGGGCAACCAGTATACGGCCAGCCGATCCGGATGGAATGTCGTTAGATCTTGCTCTGGAACTGATACGTCAGAGACGGGGTATCGTTCAAACAGCCACCTCTGGTAATCGGAGATAGCGTGATTGTATTTATAAATTGGCTAGGTGCTGGACGTAGTAGATCAGGCCTGGATGGAGTTGTCTCGTATTGCAGAACGGGCATAATAGGTCGTTATAGCTTTGGTAGGCCGTGGTCTATCGGCCAATCCGGACGGGGTCGTGTAAGATCCTCTTCTGGGACCAGTAATTCAGAAGTGGCGTATTTTTCAAGCGCCCGTTGGTAAAATAATATGTTGCTGTACTCTATTCGGGTAAGGGTAGATTGTAGCGCGTCTAGTCGTTCTCCACGAGTATTGCAAATTAATGGTAGACATAGTTCTGTGGCTCGTAGCGGCGCCAATAGAACTTATGTACTCAGCATGTCAGGAGTGTATCACAGCACTAGGTCGTACAGCAGAACTGTGAGCGGTAGCGCTATTTGCGGCTATTGCGCTTCTAGAACTAGCACGCATTGTCGTGGCAGCTTGTCATATAGAGAGCACATGTACTAATCGGGTATCATAAATTGACTGAGTAATATCCGGATATTAGTGCGGAGATCGTTATGACGTGTTCTTATTCTGGTCCGTTGGCGAGTTATAGCGGTTGGTTGGTTATGCCGGTACCGCCATCTTTTGTTAAAGATGCCGCGGCACAGTGCGCCAACGATATTGTTCGGTATACGGCGGCCTATGTACCTGTGCTGACAGGCAGTGAGCTGGCAAAAGCTGGAGGCATTAGCAGATTCGCCGACGTAAACGCCACTATTTTTACTGGCTCCCAGCTGTCGGATGATCACAGCATATCAGTTAGTGTAATTAGCCCCGATCTTGAGGACATACGGCGCAAGCTCGGGCTGTCCCCACAACTTTGCGGCGCGTCGTTTCAGTTGCCTCTAGGCCTGATAAAACAAGAAAGCCACAAAGAAGCCAAAGAGCACTTCGTTATTCCGGAAGATTCGCCTATGCCGCCTACCGACGCATTTTCTCCCAGTTTAGATCTCATGCCGATACATGCTCTTGTGTACGCCGTCACCAAGGCGGCGTTCTTCCAAAACGAGGCTATTCTGCCAGCACCGCCGCGCAACGTCGATCCCTCCGCATCAAATACTATACCCGGGGCGCTACTGGTCAATGGCGAGATGGCCTATAGCACAATGCCGCAACGCCCAGTATCTCACGTGTTGCCGGCAAATAATCCATATAATGCGCAACAACCATCCTTGCCTTCTCCACAACCGGCTATTACGCCCACGCCGCCTGCCGTGCAACAAGCTTCGAATAACGGGCTACAGTCCATTAACCCTGCGCAAGCCGCTACTCAGCCGCGGCCAGAACCCGCACTTCCTGCGGTTACGTCCGGTCGCGCGGCACCGTCGGAGTCCAAGGGTGACCCTACTTCCCCCATAGGTAAATCTAAATCTGATTATCGTTTTAGCGGAAGTAATTCAGTTGACGGCAACAAAGAAGGGCATGCCAAGGAACATTATCCAGAGCGACTAGAGCAGGCCCTGGCTGAATTCGATCACAAGTCGCCAACACCGGCGCAGCTGGAAGCTGGCAATTTTCGTAAGCACCATATTCATTTACACGGATTCGATATCTCCATCGAATACCCAGCTGGCGCTACTCGTTATTTCTATTCTCATTTAGAAGATGGCGACACCAGCGCTCCCAAGGTATCCGGCAAACGCAATATGCTAATTAATTACGGCTATCTGCGTCGTGTCGGCGTGGGTGCAGATGGTGATCCTGTCGATGTTTATGTTGGCGAGCACCCCGAGAGTGAAATCGTGTTCGTAGTTGATCAGGTCAAGAAGGACGGTACATTCGATGAGCACAAGGTAATGCTCGGGTTCCGCTTCTTGGAGGAAGCTAAAGATATGTACCTCAAGCACTATCCAAAGAATTGGACAGGGCTTGGCGCCATTACTCCCATGACCATGGTTGATTTTAAAAAGTGGTTGGACGGCGATCTTACAAAGCCGGTAGGTTTAAAGAAAACCGCGGCACTGGAGGATCTGCTATTACATTTTGAAAACTTTAAAACGCCAGCTGCGCAATATCCGGATATTGTTGAGCCCGCCAAGCCAACCGCTGAGTTGGTGGAGCTAAGGGCTGGAATGACTAAAATTCAAGAGAAGCTGGCGGAGATGGCTAGCAGATCTAATCAAGTTGTCCAGATGGTAATGCCGCGCACGCGTAAGATTATACGGCGCAACGATCAGGGGCTGATAACTGCCATCGAAGAAGTAGCTGTAGAGGAGTGATGTTTTGTATCTATTTTGCGGTAGTTTTTCGTGGTGTTTGTTCAGCGGTCGGATTTATCGTGCTGCTTCTCGATGCGCTTCTTCCAGGACCACTAAATACAGATCTGGATACGGCGTTATGCCTACCCAGAGCGGAACTAGGGGCTACTCAGTATCTGGATCTGGTTGCCGGGTCATCTCATATCCGGCTTCAATTCATGTTCGCAGTCGTTCCAATTAGAAAGATAACAAAATGCTGCCAGTATATTTTGGGCCTCGCATTGTCTTCGTCAAAACTAGTAAGTCTCAGCGTAGGTCCTGTAGTTGCACCTCTTCCGCAGACTGTGAGGCAAGCCTTAGCAGGGGGGCGGCTATTGTTCACACATTTCGCGTGGTCCGAGCTGTGCTTTGCCTCACATCCATTGGGTAGCGTTAGTACATCTAGCGCGACCTAAATAACTGCCAATTTCTTGTCATTATTAAACGTGTCGCCGGTTATTTTAAATAGCCGTCAGTGGACCCACTGTTTCTAGGAGTACAATATGGAGAATACGGTACTTACGATTTACGGAGCGTACGTGATGATGACATCGCTCATTTGTAGCGTCGTCATCTCGCATCTGTTTCAGAGTCCGCGGTACTTTGGCGGTACCGCGCTGGGCTGCGGGATCATAATGTTGGTCATTATGATTTTTAAATTTGTCGACGTGGTCGTCGGCAAAGAGTAATTCTGTCTAAAGGAGATTTCAGTGCTTGCAGCCAAAGAGGTCGCCAAGACGACCGTCAAGATGACGGTCGAGTGTTACAACTTCCTGCCGTGCGGTTTGCGCCGCACGGTTCGGGATAGCAAGGACCAGCTTGGGTACGAGGTCAAGATCAGCGGCGAATGGCGCCGCGTGGAGTGGATCAAGTAAAGTGCTGGCCGCCGCGGCAGCAAAGGAAGCGTCCATAACGGGCGCTTCTTTTTAGCTAAATATCGGGCCTTTTCTTGTCACTATTAAATAGAGAGGGGTGTACCTTCTCACTCGAAAGTAGCAAGTTGCGCGGCAGCTGCTTTCTACAATATCCGGATATTGCCGCGCTGGGGAGTATAGGCTGTGAATAACAAAGAAGAGTTGGCGGCGGCCCTGGCACAACACATGGCCGAGGTCATCCTCGGCCGGCGGCACCCCGACGCCCCGTTCTGTGTCGGCACCAGCCAGTACGGCTGGTGGGAGGTGGCTCGGTGTGAGG